>Ga0247722_10000886_pt1 | contig 17355 bp, 17 predicted proteins | sample MSEWelMarce3H_FC_FD_189094 | JGI IMG/M metagenome (GOLD analysis project Ga0247722, IMG submission 189094) | Subsurface sediment microbial communities from gas well in West Virginia, United States - MSEEL Well Study Marcellus 3H_FC | ecosystem: Environmental > Terrestrial > Deep subsurface >... | reverse complement strand
TTGATTTGTGTACCCTTATCCCACGCATGCTACATGCCTTACTCATTGCTAAGCCTTGCCCACGAGGGCTATTAACTGAGCAAGAGACATAATCAGGATTTGTTTAATAAGCCACGGTAGAAAGTAAAGATAAGAAATCCAGACATATTAGCAATAAGCTTACTGCATTTACATCACACTACTGGGGATGAATATGTCATTACGTTTACGCTTAGTTATCATGAGTGCCCTAGGCATTATCGCGGTTTTAATTATCAGCCTAATCGGGCTAAATGGTATTTATCAAGCCAATCAAACCATGAATGGCATCTATTTAGACCGCGTTGTTCCCTTACGTGATTTAAAAACCGTTGCCGATCTATATGCAGTCAATATTGTAGATACAAGCCATAAAGTTCGAAATGGTAGCCTTACTACAGATAAAGGCATTGCCTCCATCCAAGCGGCTGAAGAAGGCATTACGCGCAACTGGGGCAACTATATGGCAAGCCAAATGGATGCAAAAGAAAGTGCGCTAGCCAAAGAAAACGAGCAGCGGATGAAACTGGCCAATCAAATAACCAACAAGCTTAAACAAGCAATGGTCAACAAAGATAGCGCGGCGCTAGACCAGCTCGTTGTGCATGAAATGTACCCTGCCATCGAGCCCGTTTCCGATAAAATCTCTGAGCTCACCACATTACAGTTAGATGTGGCAAAGCAAGACCACGAAACATCTGTGCTCGCCTATTCATCCACCCGTGTTTACAACATCATTATTGTGCTAATCATTACGCTGGTATTACTTTCATTTTCCATCTGGCTTATTAAAGACATTAGCCACGCGGTAAGCAGTGCCACACAATTTGCCGGCATCATCGCCGCTGGCGATTTAAGCAAAAGCAAACCTAGCGCAGGTAAAGACGAATTGGGCCTACTACTAGAAACCCTCAGTGCCATGCAAAATAGCCTACGCGGTGCGGTGCAAAACATCGCCAGTAGCTCTAGCGCGATTGCCATTGCATCCAACGAGCTTAGCAATGGCAGTAACCAAACCTCTTCGGCAATTGAGTTGCAAAATCAAGCATCCGCTTCGCTCGCCTCTTCCGTAGAAGAAATGACAGTTAGCGTTTCCGTTATCACCGACAACTCCGAAGAAGTCAGCGCTTCAACGGATCTAGCCCTTGCCGCCACTCACACCAGCAGCCAAATCATTCACGCTACTCAAGCTGCACTTCGCCAAATGACTGGCACCATTGAATCAGCCACTCAGCACATCATGCAATTGCAGGATCGCTCTAATGCGGTTGGACAAATTGCTAGGGTGATTAGGGATATTGCCGATCAAACCAATTTACTGGCACTCAATGCCGCGATCGAAGCCGCCCGTGCCGGGGATATGGGGCGCGGCTTTGCCGTTGTGGCCGATGAAGTGAGAAAACTCGCCGAGCGCACCACCCAATCCACACTTGAAATCAACGACACCATCAACGCCATTCAAACCAGCACCACCACCGCAGCCACGATCATGAATCAGGCACTGAGCGAAGTGCAGCACGGCGCACAGCAGGCAGAAGCCGCGGCTGACTCCGTACAAAACAGCCAAAACGCAGCTCAATCAGTGCATACCGCGATTCACGCCATTGCTGATTCGCTCAAAGAGCAACGGCAAGTGTGTAACTTAATCAGCCAAAATATTGAGCGAATTGCGCAAGCGAGTGAAGAAAACAATCTAGCGGTACAAGCCAATGCGGAAACGGCGCTGCATCTAGATCGTGAAGCGCTAAATCTTAAAACGGTAGTCGCTAAATTTAATCTATAAGCATGCACAAGCATTAAGGGTGCCGCAGTGCCCTACTGCTACCCCTCATGAGGATTCGCCATATCAAGTAAGACAGGTTTTAAGACGCGCACCGCTTCTGCGGCCACTAAGCTAATCAAAAAACCACGCTTACCCCCATTGATGTAAATGATGTCCAGTGTGGCAATGCTATCTTGCATATACACCGGCATAGCCCGCTTAGTACCAAAGGGCGACGTACCGCCCACCATATAGCCCGAATGACGATTCGCCACCTCTGGCTGGCAAGGCACAATATGTTTTACTTTTAAATGACGCGCTAAATTCTTGGTTGAAACCTCACAATCACCATGCATCAGCACAATCATCGGCTGTTTTTTATCGTTTTCCATGATCAGCGTTTTGATCACCACGTGCTCATCCACTCCTAGCTCCCTAGCCGATGCAGCGGTGCCACCTTTTTCCTCATAGGCATAAGGCCACTCGGCATATACCACCTTGTGCAAGCGTAAAGTACGAATCGCTTGGGTAACGGGTATTTTTTCACTCATTTGCTACCTCTTTATTATTCTAAAGCGCTACAATACCCGACTAAATTACTCGGACTTAATGCGCTTATTTATCATGATACCGCTTACATTTGACCAAATTTTACTCACACCCCGCTTTGGCCGACTCCCTAGCCATTTTTACACGCGGATTCAGCCTACTCCTCTGCCTGCACCCTACTTAATCGCGTGGAATCAGCAACTCGCCAGAGAGATGGGGCTAGCCAGCGATGCTGGCCAGCAGCCAAATCTAGCCGACTATCTCTGTGGCAATCGACTCCCCACCAACAGCGAGCCAATTGCCAGCGTATATTCTGGCCATCAGTTTGGGGTTAACGCCGGCCAGCTAGGGGATGGACGCGCTATTTTAATTGGCGAATACCACGCTGCAAATGGTGATTTTTGGGAAATGCAGCTCAAAGGCGCTGGGCCAACGCCTTATTCCCGCCGTGGCGATGGCCGAGCGGTGCTTAGATCATCGATACGTGAGTATCTCTGCTCAGAAGCCATGCAAGGCTTGAGCATTCCTACCACCCGGGCCCTAGGCATGGCCGGATCAGCCCACGGTGTTTGGCGTGAGCGTTTAGAAACCGCCGCCGTGGTCTTACGCACGGCCCCTAGTTTTGTACGTTTTGGCCATTTTGAACATTACCGCAATGATCTTGATTCACTGCGTGAACTAGCCGATTGGGTGATTCAGCATCATTACCCCAGCGCTCGCCAAGCAAGCAATCCCTACGTGAGCTTACTAGAGCAAGTGATTGAACGCACGGCAGTGATGATTGCCAAGTGGCAGGCAGTGGGCTTTTGCCATGGAGTGATGAATTCCGACAATATGAGCATCCTAGGCCTCACCCTTGATTATGGCCCCTTTGGCTTTATGGATGGCTTTGATGCTGGGCATATTTGCAATCACTCCGATGATACTGGCCGTTACAGCTACCAAAACCAACCAGAAATGGGGCTGTGGAATTTACAGTGTTTAGCACAAGCTTTATTACCCCTGATGGATAGAGCCGCCGCCCTTAATGCATTGCAGCAATATCAAAGCCATTTTGAAGCGCACTTTGCTGATTTACTACGGCAAAAATTGGGCTTATTAACTTGGCAAGAGAGCGATTGGAGCTTGATCACCCGCTTATTTGAACTAATGCACGCATCCCATACCGATTGGACCTTCTTCTGGCGCAATCTGGCAAATATCGACAACAGCCTGCGAAATCACTTTTTAGACCGCACGGCTTATGATGCTTGGTTTTCAGATTATCAACTCCGCCTTAGCCGCGAAGCACAGGATTCCAACGAACGAATCGCAAGCATGAATCAAATTAACCCTAAATATGTTTTACGTAACTATCTTGCCGAAATTGCCATCCAAAAAGCCCGTGATGCAGACGACTTTAGTGAAATCAATAACTTACACCGCTGCTTAATGCAGCCATTTACCGAACAAGCTGAATTTGAACACTATGCAGCACTGCCGCCGGCATGGGCAGCACAGATTGGCGTTTCTTGCTCATCGTAAGCAGAGTAAATATTTCTCATTACTTATTTTCTGCAACACGGCTGAAATCAAAACAGAGTAAGGGCATTTTGGGGCATAATCGCCCCGTCATCACTCACCCCCCCCCATCATGCCCGATATTTTTAGCGGCCTTGACTATGGCGTAGCCATTAGCTTGGTTCTGGCCCTTGGCTTTGTTCTTACTTACGAATTTATTAACGGCTTTCACGACACGGCCAATGCTGTAGCAACGGTTATTTACACCAAAGCCATGCCCCCTCACCTTGCAGTGATTGCATCGGGCATTTGTAATTTCTTCGGCGTGATTCTAGGCGGCCTCGGTGTAGCATATGCCATCGTCCACCTTTTACCGGTTGAGCTGCTGCTCAATGTAGGCTCTGGGCAAGGGCTGATTATGGTGTTTTCACTTTTAGCCGCAGCAATCATCTGGAACCTAGGCACTTGGTATTTAGGCCTGCCCGCTTCTAGCTCACACACGCTGATTGGCTCTATTCTTGGCGTAGGCTTGGCCCACGCATGGATGAGTGATATTCCCTTACTAGAAGGAATCAACACTCAAAAAGCCATCGACATTATGCTGTCGCTACTGATTTCGCCAACAGTTGGTTTAATCGTGGCGGGCGGATTATTACTGCTACTGAAGAAATTCCGTGCTGATTCACGCATGCACAACACACCTGATGAGCGCAAAGCATTAGACGGCAAAAAACACCCCCCTTTCTGGACCCGCGTTGCCTTGATTGCCTCTTCCATGGGGATTAGCTTTGCCCACGGATCTAACGATGGGCAAAAAGGAATTGGCCTATTGATGCTGGTATTAATTGGTATTGTGCCTGGAAAATTTGTTGTAGACATGCAAAGCACCACCTATCAAATTGAGCGCACCCATGATGCTGCGCTGCATTTACAGCAGTTTTACAGCCGCAATAGCTATCGCCTCAATACCTACATTGACCCGAATGCACAATCACCACTGCCTCCACAGTTTAAGTGTGATACCCAGCAAACCATGCCAGCAAGCCACGAGCTCGTTAACAAACTAACTGGGGTTCATAACTTTGAGCAGCTCTCCGAGGCCGAGCGTATTCGCACTCGCCGCCTCTTGCTCTGCCTTGATGACACTGCCAAAAAAGTGAGTAAGCTACCTAGCATTACTTCTGCAGAAAAAGCCGACCTTGATCGCCTACGCAAAGACCTTGTAGCCACCACTGAATACGCTCCTTCGTGGGTGATTGTGGCAATAGCCCTCGCATTGGGTCTAGGCACTATGATTGGCTGGAAACGTATTGTGCTTACCGTCGGTGAAAAAATCGGCAACAAAGGCATGACTTACAGCCAAGGTGTAGCGGCGCAAGTAACCGCCGCAGCAGCCATTGGCATTGCCAGCTTAACCGGTATGCCAGTATCCACAACGCACGTATTGTCTTCTGCAGTTGCAGGCACCATGCTGGCTAATCGCAGCGGCCTGCAAAGCCAAACAGTAAAAAATATCTTGCTAGCCTGGGTGCTTACCCTACCGGTATCGATGGCGCTAGCCGGTGGGTTATTTATTGCCGCAAGTCATTGGTTGAAGTAACAATCCTGTGCAATAAAACCAAAGGCCATGTCATGTGACATGGCCTTTTTTCTTTATATAAAATACAGTGTTCAGTCCAATTTCATATCGGGTTTCGGGTCATTCTATTCCTATTCGCAGTTGGCCTCTGCTCCAAGCCAGTTACCTCCTGCATGATCTGATTCAATCACATTCAGCCAAGACATCCACAGGCCAGAACCACTCCACGTGTTCGCACCGAAATGTAGTCATCAAAGTTATATGCCTTGGCCAAACTGTACAACACCACCATCGCCACGACGAGTAAGTGGCAGTTGCGCAGCGAAACAAAAGGTCTGTCACATTGCCCACACAACTAGCAAACCACACTAACGCTCGCGCAGCAATGGATCGTGGTTGAGAGCTACATCGCTTGTTGGTGCCTGGATGACAAAGGCTCATCATCACTCATGCCTTCTCAAGCGTGCCCACGCGGCATTTAAAAAACCAATGATGGGGTTAAGGTTTTTTTAATGCCGCAGGCTCAGCCAGCGCATAAATATCCACACCCTGCTGGGCAAGAAGTGCTTCTAGTGCGGGCATTAGTGCCCCTAGTTTTTCTTCTAAGGCATCGCGTACGGTATCGACGACGACTTGCGTGGCGCGCTCGATTTCTACGTTGAAGATGCTGCCAACTGTCTTGCCTTCAAAAATCGTCATGCGACGGGTTTCTGGGATCAGCCATACTTCAAACCAGCAATCGACCTTATTGGTTTCAGACACCGTCAGGCTCGCGCCATCTAGGGCGATATAGCCTTTCGCGAAGATATATTTCATCCCCACTTTGGGCACGCCAATTCTAAAGCAGCAGTTTTCCTGATCTTTACGGATATCTAACAGCGTTGCAGTAAAATCCACGTGGCCCGAGAGCGGGTGGCCGCCGATTTCAGCGCCGTCTTTGGCGGCACGCTCAGCGTTGACATGGCTAGCTACGTTTAATTGCCATAGGGAAGTCACGCGTAAGCTTTGCAGCATCACATCAAAGCTCGCTTTATCCTCAGCAAAAATCTCGGTAACCGTCAGGCAAACACCATCAATCGCCACGCTGGCCCCAATTTGAATGTCTTTGCAAAAGCCGGCAGGAAAAGCGATGCGAAATGTACGGATGCCTTCCCTATCATCAATCGCCTCAATCTGAGCAACGCCTTGCACAATCCCCGTAAACATTTATTTAGCTTCCTTAAAGAGTTCTGGATTTGCTTCGCGCACGCGCTTCGAAGACTTGAGCAAATTGCAATGATCACAAAAATAGCTAACCGAGCCACAGGCCGCGATCACATCGAGAGGCCGTTTACAATCAGGGCAAATAGGTATGGCCTCTTGCACGATTTCATTTGACATAAAATTCTCCAGCATCAGTAAAGCGCAGTGTAAGACGCAAATCGTCTCCAAATAGACGGCGTTCTAATACCTTAGCTTGTAGCTTGTGTTTTAGATCGGATAAATCAAGCGTGGCAATGCCTTTGGCCGTGTCGCCAATCATCACAGGCGCTTGATAAAGCAGCATTTCATCCACCAAACCCGCTTGAAACAGCGCCCCAACTAAAACGCCGCCCGCCTCAACCGTGACTTGATTGCAGCCTCGGAGGCCTAATTCATTCAGTAAGGCGGCTAAATCGACACGGCCATGTGCATCGGCCAAAATCAAGACTTCGGCCCCTGCGGCTTCTAAAGCTCGGCGCTTTAGCTCGTCATCCTGAGCGCCAACAATCAATATGCCCGCCTGATTAAATAACTTAGCCGAGACAGGAGTGCGAAGCTGGCTATCCACCACCACACGCAGTGGCTGCCTGTCTATCACGAATTCTCGCACCGTCAGTTGCGGGTCATCCGCCAGAACGGTGCCAATACCGGTCAGCATGGCGCAAGATCGGGCACGGAGTTTTTGCACATCAGACCTTGCAGCCGGGCCGGTAATCCACTGCGACTGCCCATTGGCGAGCGCCGTACGGCCATCTAAACTGGCACCCATTTTTACCGTCAGCCAAGGGCGGGATCTCACCATGCGGCTAATAAAGCCTTTGTGATGCTCTAATGCTGCTGCGTGCAGCACGCCCGAACTCACTTCAACCCCTGCCGCAGCCAAACGCGCCAAGCCCTGGCCCGCCACCAACGGATTAGGATCTGTCAGCGCGGCAACAACGCGCACTACACCCGCTTTCAGCAAGGCATCGGCGCAAGGCGGTGTGCGCCCATGATGGCTGCAAGGCTCTAACGTGACATAAGCCGTCGCACCACGGGCTAGATCGCCCGCCATACTCAGGGCCATCACCTCGGCATGCGCACCAGGAGCACCTTGCACCACACCACCACCCGCAGGCTGACTAAACCCAGCGCCCACCACTTGCCCGTCTTTCACCAACACACAGCCCACGCAAGGATTAGGCGTCGCACTATTCTGCCCCAAAGCGGCTTGGCGCAAAGCCAGCTGCATAAATTGATGATCAAACGGGTTCATTGGCTTACCTGAGTAGATAGCGGGGGAAAAACCAAAGATCTGTAGACACAGAGAGCGGGGAGAATACAAAGCACACGGAGAAGCATCAAACCCTTAAGTTTTTTCTCTATATTCTCTGTGCCCTTATTAAGCTCTGTATCTACAGACCTTTTTAAATAGAGCGTTATTCCTTACTCACTTCCCGAATCACATCGCGGAAATCGTCGACGTCTTGGAAGGAGCGGTATACGGAGGCGAATCGGATGTAGGCGACTTTATCAAGCTTGGCGAGTTCGGACATCACCATTTCGCCGATCTGGCGACTCATGATTTCTCTGTCACCTAAAGACAAAGCTTTTTGGATAATGCGCAGGATGGCTTCGTCGACCAAGGGTGTGGGCACGGGTCGTTTATGCAAGGCGCGCTCAAAGCTGGTGCGAATTTTTTCTCTATCAAATTCAGCACGCTGACCATTTTGTTTTACCACCTGCGGCAAGCGCACTTCAGCGGTTTCAAAAGTAGTAAAGCGTTTATCGCACAAAGGGCAACGGCGGCGGCGGCGAACCAAATCGCCTTCATCAGATATACGCGAGTCAGCAACTAACGTATCAGGGGAACCACAGAAGGGGCACTTCATCACAACCCCGCAAAGAACAAGAAAAATTCTAAAAAGCGTTAACCTTAAAAAAATCTGTAGACACTAAGAGCGGGGAGAACACAAAGCACACGGAGAAAAACATAAAAAGGCATTTCTCTGTGTGCTTCATTCCCTTTGTGTGCTCTGTATCTACAGAACTTTTATTTCATCAGAAATTAAGCGCCGTAAACTGGGAAGCGCGCTGTCAATTCTTTTACTTTTACTGCAACGGCTGCGATGTTTGCTTCATCTGCTGGATTATCCAGCACGTCAGCAATCAAGTTGGCTACGATGATCGCTTCAGCCTCTTTGAAACCACGCGTTGTAATCGCTGGCGAACCCAAACGAATACCCGAAGTCACAAATGGGCTTTCTGGATCATTAGGGATAGCGTTTTTGTTAACCGTGATATGTGCCAAGCCTAGTAATGCATCCGCTGCCTTACCGGTTAAACCTTTAGAGCGCAGATCCACCAAAAATACATGCGATTCAGTACGGCCAGAAATGACACGTAAGCCACGCTCAATCAAGGTTGCAGCCATGGCCTGTGCATTTTTCAGCACTTGCTCTTGGTAGGTTTTGAATTCTGGGGTTGCCGCTTCTTTAAATGCCACGGCTTTGGCCGCGATAACGTGCATCAAAGGGCCGCCTTGCAGCGTTGGGAACACATTAGAGTTGATCGATTTTTCGAATTCGGCTTTGGCCAAGATCAAACCACCACGTGGGCCGCGCAGTGTCTTATGCGTAGTCGATGTTACAAAGTGAGCGTGTGGCACTGGGTTTGGATACACGCCAGCCGCGATCAAACCAGCGTAGTGCGCCATATCTACCATGAAGTAAGCGCCAACCTTGTCAGCGATTTCGCGCATACGTGCCCAATCAAAGCGCAGAGCGTAAGCAGAAGCACCGCCGATCAAAAGTTTAGGCTTGGTTTCAAGCGCTACGCGTTCCATATCGTCGTAATCGATTTCTTCGTTTTCGTTCAGGCCGTAAGCCACGATATTGAACATTTTGCCGGATAAATTAGCTGGCGAGCCGTGTGTAAGGTGACCACCGTGGCCTAGGTTCATACCCATAATGGTATCGCCCGGCTTCAGAATAGAAAAATACACGGCTTGGTTAGCTTGTGAGCCAGAGTGCGGCTGCACATTGGCATACTCAGCGCCAAACAAGGCTTTAACCCGATCAATAGCCAATTGCTCAACCGTGTCTACAAATTCACAACCACCATAAAAACGCTTACCAGGATAACCTTCGGCGTATTTATTGGTTAGTTGCGTGCCTTGTGCTTCCATCACAGCAGGGCTAGTGTAATTTTCTGACGCGATCAGCTCAATGTGCTCATGCTGGCGAACAACTTCACCTGCAATGGCTGCAGCTAGATCTGGATCGAATTGGGCGATAGTAGCGGACTTGGAGAACATAGATTGGCGCTTCCGTAAGTCGGTTGGGAATAGGGAATGCGCAGGATTCTAACACGGCAAGCTGTTTTTCCAATTGAGGAATTCGTGATTAATCATGATCCCCGCTCATAATTCGTTCCTCGCTTGCTTTTTTTTACGCCACTGACGATGAATAATCTTTAATTTATCTTGAAAGCCCATGCGATCATCTGACATGAAATCTAAAAACTCTGAAAGCATTCGCGATTTCATTAGCGTGTAAAAAGTCAGTGCCGCAATAGGGATAAAGGTGGCAAAAAAGTAGCCTATTCTGCGCCATGACGCCTCTGCCGCAAGATCAAACAAATTCATCCCTAAAAAGCCCGTCACGGTTGTCCCTACCAATCCTAAAATAGTCACCACGGTTAAGCGCACCACGGTATCGGCCTGACGGCGTAAATCGTCATTTTCTAGGTATTGGCTCATGCTATAAATCGATTCTCTTACCTCCGCAAACAAAACCTCTGTCCCCAAGTGCCGGCGGGCCATATGAAACAGCTGATCGGCCACCACTTGATTGGACACCTCACTAAACCAATAGCGCTGGGTAAAGCGCAAAAAAGCTTCTTGTAAAACGCGGATATCACGTTTAAAGCGCCGAGCTGATTTCACATCGCCCACTTGCAGGCGAGACAACGCCACAGCCAGCCGATCCGAAAAAATCAATAATGCGGCCTTATGAAAGTGTGCAATCGCCATCAATAAAAAGTATTGATGACGAAATTGCCCTAAAGCCCCCGTGTAAGGATCACTAAAAAAGCCATGCCCGTGCTTCCCGACCAAGACAAAGGCGTGGCCATCACACATCATGCGGGTAGAGGATGAATCATGCCGCCGCTCTGGCACCCAAAAACGATCGTAGCAACAGTTGGCTTCAAAATCCTGAAACACCTTGGGCGTATAAGGCAAGTCCCCTCCTTGGGCTGGGCGAGTCACCAAACCCAAGCGGTAAAAATCTTCATCCGTTAAATTAAAAGGATCATCAAAGGCTAGGTATGCCATTAAGGGCATGCGGTGATATTCAATTTGGCGATAGCGTAGCTCGCCCTCCTCTTCGGAATGATGCAGCACCAAAGGTCGTAGTAAGGAATCCCAGTGCTGTGCCATCGGGGCGGCGCGAAACTCGCCCACATGGGATAGAAATTTAGATTTATCGTCATAATCGGAAGCCGCAATCACCCCGCCCTTGGCGTCCAACCACTTTACGGCTTGCAAACAGCTTGCTGCGGTGCGGTCTTCATCCCACTGCGCAGGAAAAGCACGGCCAAAGCGGAATAAAGTGTCTTGTACTCGGCTTAGCGGCACGTTATCGGCCAAAATTTCTAGGGCGAGAATCACGACATCAATATCGTAAAAAAAATACAGGTCAACATGCGCCACTTTAAAGTCTTGCCGGGTGCCATCTTTGTAATGCATGCGTACCGAGCAAATATCATGGCGGCGAAACACATGCAGCGGAGAACCACCATAGCTATCGGTATTGGCCGCTTCTGCCGCGCCTTCTCCGTATAAAAACCGCTGCACATAGGGCAAAAAGGTAACGAACTCGCGATAATGCCGCTCTTGAAATGCCTGCGGATCCATATCAAACACCGAGGGGCGAAGTTGCCACGGCGAATCTGCACCCACCAACTGATTCATAAGCTCCCAATGCCGCCCCATCACATTTGCACCTCCCAGCGGCTGGGCGAGCGGCATCATTTGCAAAGGCCAAATAAGAATTTGCCTAAAATGGCGCACCATAATTTCATCAGCTTCGCTCATTGAGTTCTCCTTTTGATCAGAATAGATCATCAGGCCCCAGAACACGGCTAGCAGAAAGCAAATCACGACCTAATACGAAAAAAACCCTTATTTACGCGTCAGTAAATAAGGGTTTTTTTAACTAAACAATTACATGGTCATTTTAAAACGACCCAACACGCATTACATGCCTTTTACCGCATAGATAGCGAGTGTATTGCGCCAATAGCCTTGATAATCCATACCGCAACCAAATAGGAAACGATCTTCAACCTCTAGACCCACGTAATCTGCAGTCACCCCTACTGCCTTACGATCATGCTTTTTATCAACCAGTACCGCAACGCGAACTTCTTTTGCGCCCTGCTCACGACAGAATTCTAAGATAGCAGCCAAGGTATGACCTTCATCTAAGATGTCGTCAACGACCACCACCACACGGCCTTTCATGCTTTCTTGTGGTTTTACCTTCCAATCCAACATGCCGCCGCTGGTTTCTTTACGATAACGTGTGGCGTGCATATAAGACACTTCCAGAGGGAAGCGTAAACGTGGCAATAAATGCCCTGACACAATCAGCCCGCCATTCATCACGGTGTAAACAATCGGGTTGGCGTACTGCAAATCAGCCGTCATCGCCTCTGCCATACGATCTAGCGCGGCTAATACTTCAGCCTCGCCGTGCAGGCAATCCGAATTGTCAATAATCGTTTGGGCTTCAGGGAGTTCTAGGGTCACGATGGTGTACCTTTTATTCAAATGAAAAATGGATGGCGTTTTTTTAATTGATGGCTTAGCAATCAACACATACTTGCTAAATAGGGCTAAGCCACTACGCCATCACTACAAATCTTTAATGCCCGGCGAAATCACACACCGTAAACAGGGGAATACCCTGCTCACGTACGATTTTTGAGCCGCCTAACTCTGGCAAATCAACAATTGCTGCAGCCTCAACAACGGTTGCTCCAAGACGATCTAATAATTTAGCTGCGGCGACCATAGTGCCGCCAGTTGCCACTAAATCATCAATCAGCAATACGCGATCGCCTTTTTTGCAGGCATCGGTATGCATTTCAACCGTGGCTGAGCCATATTCAAGCTCGTATTCTTCTGCCACAGTCAGAAAAGGTAATTTACCTTTTTTTCGTACCGGCACAAAGCCAAGATTTAATTCATAAGCCACAACTGCGCCCAGAATAAACCCACGGGCATCTACGCCAGCCACCATGTCTAAATCCATATCCATATAACGATGGACAAAGATATCAACCAGCACGCGAAAGGTTTTTTTATCTTGTAATAGCGGTGTGATATCTCGAAACTGCACCCCAGCCTGTGGCCAATTAGGCACAGTGCGAATGAGATCGCGAATATAATCTGCGTATGGCGGCTCTGCCTGCAATGTGCTCATTGTCTTCCCTTAACCAAATACCGCAAATTTAACAATCCACAGCGTGGTAATAATCAATACCGCAGGACTTAAATCTTTATAACGGCCAGCCAACACTTTAATCGCAGCGTAGCTAATAAACCCAAAGGCAATACCATCAGCAATGGAATAAGTAAATGGCATGCCTACCGCAGTAATCACTGCTGGTGCCGCTTCAGTAATATCATCCCAATCAATTTCAGCCAAACCACGCGCCATCAACACCGCCACGTAGCAAAGCGCTGGGGCCGTTGCATAAGCGGGCACCGTGCCCGCCAGTGGCGCTACAAACAATGCTGACAAAAATAAAATGGCCACCACCAAGCTAGTCAGGCCAGTACGCCCGCCTGCAGCCACGCCGGCAGCCGATTCAACATAGGCCGTTACGCTGGATGTTCCCAGTGCAGCCCCTACCATAATGGCAGAAGAATCTGCGAACAGCGCCTTCTTTAAACGTGGCAATTTGCCATCTTTGCCTAACAGACCTGAGCGATGTGCAACCCCCACCAAAGTGCCTGTAGTATCAAATAGGTCTACAAAGAAGAAAATAAACACCACGCCAATCAAACCGGCATTGAATGCGCTTTTAATATCCATTTGCATAAAGGTTGGTGCAATCGAAGGAGGCGGAGAAAACACACCTTTAAATTCGGTTAAGCCGAATAAAATCGACAATAGTGTTACACCCAGCACGCCAATAATGATGGCGCCTTTTACCTTGCGATATTCCAAAGCCACAATTAAAAAGAAGCCAAACACGGCCAATAAAGTACTAGGCGCATGAATATCACCCAACTGCACCATTGTGACCGGTGATGCCGTAATCAGACCCGCACTTTTCAGACCAATAATGGCAAGAAACAGGCCCACACCGGCTGATATCGCCAGCTTGAGTGAGTGCGGAATCGCATTCACCAGCACCTCACGTATTTTAAACGAGGAAACCAACACAAAAATCACGCCAGAAATAAACACCGCACCCAAGGCCGTTTGCCAAGGCACGCCCATGCCTTTCACCACGGCAAAGGTAAAGTAAGCGTTTAAACCCATACCTGGCGCCAGCGCAATTGGATAATTAGCCAACAGCGCCATCACAGCGGTACCAAAAGCCGCAGCCAAGCACGTCGCTACGAACACGGCATTAAAATCCATCCCGGTTTGCGCCAAAATGGCTGGATTGACGAAAATAATATAGGCCATAGTTAAAAACGTCGTAAACCCAGCGATGACCTCGGTTTTAACATTAGTACCGTGTTCTTTTAATTTGAACAATGCTTCGAGCATGAGCCCATTTCCCTGTTAGATAAAACAAATAAGTCGGCTTGCATTGCCTGTTATTCACACACAATGCTTACCGACTCACACACTATTAACCGCCAATACCCAGCAAGGCCAACACCCCAAGCAATGCAAAAACAGCAGCGGCAACAAAACGAACATAGCGCAAGATATGCATCCGCGCCGCAATCCACTTACCCACAAACACAGCAGGTACATCGGCAATCATCATGCCTAAGGTAGTACCCGCAATCACCGCCCATAGCGGCTGATATTTTAGCGCCAAGGCAACGGTAACAACCTGAGTTTTATCGCCTATTTCGGCCAAAAAGAACGCCACAGCGGTGGCCAAAAAGGCACCATAGGGCTTAATTTGGGCTTCTTCTTCACCCATCTCATCGGGAATCAACGCCCAAATGGCAATGGCCAAGAAGCCCAAGCCAATCACCCAACGCAAAACAGCGGGCGACACTAAGCCAGCCACTTGCAGCCCAAGCCAGCCCGCAGCAAAATGATTAAGTACAGTCGCAACAAAGATGCCCAGAATAATAGGCAGAGGACGTCGAAAGCGCGCAGCCAATATTAACGCGAGTAATTGCGTCTTATCGCCGATTTCGGCAACAGCTACTACGCCTGTAGAAATAAGAAATGTATCAATCATTAAGTTGTGTTTCCGGGGTGGGCAGGATAGAGGTCGCACAGCACTGCCCACCCAGGGAATGCTGAACGAACCTCAGGTCTTGTCAAGTTGACCCGTATTCTGTGCTCAGAATACAGCTCCAACCGAATACGCCATGGATCAAACGATCCAAGTATGTTGACGTATTCCCCGCGCACAGTTCTTTCAAACGCGCTGCAGGCGACTACTCCCCCGAAGACCAAAGCGCGGATTCTAACCACCAGTGATTCATGCTGCAATCCCAGATTACAAAAACCGCGCATACAAACTACTATTTACAAACCTAAAATGGCCGTTTCAATGTCATTTAGCCGTGCGCTACAGCCCACTTCTACCTGATCTAATACCATCCCAAACCCAGCAGCGCCGCCATAGTAAGGATCTAGCACCTCGCTTTGGGCGGGTAATGGGACAAAGAGTGAAAATAATTTCACCCGCGACTGATATTCTGGCGGGCATTACCACTGTAAATCCCTTAAATGGCCATTCACCATCGCCAAAACCCAATCAAACCCAGCAAAATCACTTCGCTGCATACTACGGGCGCGCAAACGAACGGCATGGTGGAGCGTTTTAACCGGCGAATCAGCGAAGTGGTTCAGCAGACGCGCTTCGCCTCCACCGCCGAGCTGGAGGCCACCTTGCTCAATGATTTAAAAATCTACAATCACCACCTTCCGCAAAAAGCACTCGCCCATACCTCCCCGATTCAAGCCATGAAGGAATGGCAAAAAGCCAAACCCGACAACCTTACAAAATGAAATATAAAGAACTTGAACTCTACACCGACTTTCTCATTACAACCTGTGGGAAGGTGACTGCAACAGGATTGGCTGACGCGTTGGATCAAGAAGTAAGCCACAATTAAGTGACGCGTTTTTTATCTGGACGTGAATATACATCGCAAGATTAATGGCTTGGCGTTAAAAAATCGTTCGCCAAATTGAACGTGAAGATGCCTACTGACATTGATCTGACGCCGCCGCTGTAGATGGCTAATTTTACCTTTTAAGAGGCGAAAGACAGAATTAGCCAAGTTGATTTTCCGAGTGGGTCTATAAAACATAGAGTCATTTGCATAGGAAAATAGGTATGCCAAGCGCAAATAGCATAAACCACACCGCTCACCTGCTAAAACAGCAAACTGAAAATATCGATTCTATACTAGCCTCAATTTCTGAGGTAATTGTTGTTACATCAATGCAAGGCACCATACTTCGTTTTGATGCAGCTGCCGAGAATCTTTTCGGCTACACCTCAGAAGAAATCAGTGGCCATAGCATTAAAATATTAATGACTAACCCAGATTCTAGCCTGCTAGATCACTACATCGAAGAATATCAAACAAGTCAGAAGTCTAATGCGGTCGAAAAAGGTCGAGAGGTAACTGGCATTCACAAAAATGGCCAGCATATTTCAATATGGCTAACTATACGTATTATATCGCAAGGCATTATTTATTTTGTTATCAGAATAACTTGTGATATTGAAAAAAATAAGCATCTTCTTGCCGAGCAAGTGGAAAATCAGAATCGATTGCAGCTAATTCTTGGCGCGAGCCAGATGGGGATATGTGAAATTAATTTGAACAACGGTTTCATCACTTTTGATCAAAACTGTTATTCTATGTATCAAATAAGCCCAGAATCATTTATGGTAAACCTTGAAGATTTGGCCTTACTTATTCACATTGATGACAGACCAAAATTGATGTTAGAGCTAATGAGAGCGATTGATAATAACCAAGAATGTCACACTGAATTTCGTATTGTTTGTCATGATGGGCAGATCATTTATACGAAGACTCATGGAAAGTGGATTAGTGATAATACATTTATTCTGGCACACTTGGATGTCTCTGAGTATAAGACAATTGAACATGATTTACAATTAGCTCATGATAAACAAGAAATAGCCATTCGAACGAAAGAAGCATTTTTAGCAACGATGAGCCATGAAATCAGAACGCCACTGAGTGGCTTACTCGGTATGCTAGAGCTATTATCAATGTCAGTACTTAGCCCCTACCAATCTCAAACATTGCAAATGGCGAGAGACTCAGGCGCACATCTATTACGGATACTTGATGATGTTCTTGATTTATCTAAGATGGGAAATAACAAATTGGTTTTATCGATAGTTCCTAGCTCAATCCAAAAAATTACCTGATTATGTCTCTTGCTCAGTTAATAGCCCTCGTGGGCAAGGCTTAGCAATGAGTAAGGCATGTAGCATGCGTGGGATAAGGGTACACAAATCA
>Ga0247722_10000885_pt1 | contig 17365 bp, 34 predicted proteins | sample MSEWelMarce3H_FC_FD_189094 | JGI IMG/M metagenome (GOLD analysis project Ga0247722, IMG submission 189094) | Subsurface sediment microbial communities from gas well in West Virginia, United States - MSEEL Well Study Marcellus 3H_FC | ecosystem: Environmental > Terrestrial > Deep subsurface >... | reverse complement strand
ATGAAATATTTAGGAGTTAGTTTGATTTATTTAGGTTTCTTTGGTTTGATAGGAACCGCAGTGTACGTTACTCAAAATGGTAATTGTCTTTGGGCTTTATTATTAACGCCGGGTTTAAAAATGAAAGATTGATGGAATTAGAAAAATTTGAACAAGCAAAAAAAATTAAAGAAGAACTTGATAGGTTGGAAAGACAAAAACGTAAGTTGGAATCTGCGTTAAATTCTTGTTCTTTAGGCGTAACAATTGGGTACTCAACAGGAGGTGTTTACCCAAGAAAAGATGAAGTTAGTCTTTATAACAAAGAAGCAATCAAAGAAATGATATCTAAAGAACTTGAAAGGTTGAATGAAGAAATAGAATTAGTAAAAGAAAATTTTAAAAATATATAAAAATGGAAAATCAAAATAGTGTTGCATATGTTGGAATAATAGGGTCTGTGTCTGAAATACCAGGCGCTAACAACATAGAGTTAGTAACTGTTGGTGGTTGGAATGCGATAACCAAAAAAGGTGAATACCAGGTTGGTGATATGGTTGTTGTTACAACCACTGATGCTGTAATACCTGTTGAGGTTTCCGATCAATTGAATGTAACAGGTTATCTCCGTAAAGGTCAAAGAGTTAGGACCGTTAAGCTTCGTGGTATCTATTCTGAATGTTTGGTAATACCAATAAATTATGTTGGTGAGAGATATCACAGTGAGGGTTCTGATGTTATGGGGGCTTTGGGTATAACTAAATACGAACCGCCAGTTAAAACCGTTCAGTTAAGTGTTGGTGGTCGTAAAGTAAAATACCATCAAAATCCTAACTTCAAAGTTTACTACAAGTTCCCTAATCAAAAGAACGTACCCGATATGTTCAGTGAAGAAGATGAGGTTGTTATAACTCGTAAGTTACACGGAACAAATACCAGATACGGAATCGTGAGAAAGAAAAAACTATCACTATGGGACCGTGTTAAAATGTTATTTGGAAATCAATGGGCTTCCTTCGATTACGTTTTGGGTAGCCATAATGTCGAGAAGGGATCTGATTCACAAGGTTTTTATGATACCAACGTATGGGAAGAAGTGGCTATAAAATACGACATACGTCAAAAATTGTGGGATCACGTAAAGGAGACTTACGAACCATCTGACCTAACTGAAGGTGTTGTTATATACGGTGAGATATACGGTGCCGGAATACAAAAAAATTATGACTACGGATTAACTGATATAAAATTTGCTGGGTTTGATGTCCAAGTTGATGGAGAATACCAACCATACCTTGAAGAAACTACACATTTTGACTGTTTGCAATTACCACAAGTTGAATTATTATACCAAGGTAAATGGAGTAAAGAGGAGCAAGATAAATTTGTATTCAATAACAACATAGAAGGAACTAAAGTGCCACACGAAGGCGTTGTTGTTAAATCTGTTACTGGTGATCGTAGAAAAGTGTCAAAATGTATAAATCCTGAATATTTAATATTTGGTGAAAAAAATAATGTTGGTGACTCCCATTGATGGAGTCACTTTTTTTTCTTAACTTTATAAAAAATTAAATTATGCCCTACATAAATGTAAAAGTGGATTTAGATGAGATTTACGACCAAATGGGTACGTACGATAAACACGATATGGCCGAATGGTTATACGAAGATGGAATATTAGAGACACACCCAAACGCCGAAATAAGAAAAATGGTTAGAGGTGATCAAGAATCAAACGGAGAAAAAGAATTAAGAGACAATTTAAGTAAATTATGGAACTCCTATTATCAACTAACCAGTGAAGAAGAATTATTAATAAAACAAATGGCTAATAGATTATGATACAACCAGCAAGGGAAATTATTTATGGTGTTTGTGATAAAACCGGAAATTGTAATTCGTATTTTGGGTTCTTCAAAAATTATGAAGATGCGCAAAAAGAAATCAAAACACAGTCGGACCGATTAAAGGAAGATTTGGGATTAATGGATATTATTGTTAAAGATGATAGATCATTAATTGTTAGTGAATCTGGAGTTGAAACATTAATAATTGTAATTCATAGTTATGTCGTTAGATAAAGGAGAAAACCCTTTAGGGTTAAAAATTATATATTTCATAACTTCTAATATTTTTTGGTATTTGATATTCTCATTAATATATTTGAATATTGATTGCCGTGAGTGGTGGTTAATAAAAAGTATGTGGGGTAGGATCGTAGTGATATTTTTCGAACTAACTTTATATTACGGAGCATTTAAAAAAAATAACAATGGAAAAGATTGAAATGTATGTTAGGTTTTCAAATGAAGGTGAGTATTATAACAAGATAAACGTAGACCCAAATAAAATAAGTAACCCAAGAATTTTTACCGATGAGGTTTTTTTTAATATTGATGGGATTACAGTGGCAACAAGAAAAGAAGATTGGAATAAAATAGAACAATGGAACGAGAATTAAAAAGAATACAAGAAATCTTAAAAAGAGATATTATGAGTGAGGAATATATTGAAGAAACTGTTGACTATGGTGATACATCAGAAGATGAGACGAACATAAATAGACTTTTAAAAAAAGAAAACGATGAAGAGAAAAAAGATTTTGATGTTCCTACTTGTTGGAGTAATTTAAAAAATGATGAGTATGCGCCCGCATATGTTACAGTACCAAAAGTTCCTGCCGGTGTTTATGAGATTGGATGGAATGGTAATCTACAAACATATACAGTCAAAAAACAACCATTCAAAACAGACGAGTTGTACCATTTACCCTCTTATGAGATTACCGATATCTTAAAGGATATTGATAATTTTTGGAATAGAGTTGACGTTTATAAAAAATACAATTTTATTCACAAAAGAGGTATATTGATGTATGGTGAACCAGGTTGTGGTAAATCGGGGATTATCCAATTGATATCTCAACAATTAATAGAAAAAGATGGTATCGTTATTAACATTAAAGATGAAGAAGACGTTGAAAGATTCACATCATTCATTGCAACATTCAGAAAGGTTGAACCTAAAAGACCATTAATAGTTTTATTAGAGGATATCGATTCACTGGCTGGTGAAGGTAGAAGTCAGACCGCAAGACTATTAAACATTCTTGATGGTGTTAAACAAATTGAGGGGGTTGTTTATATTGCAACAACCAACTACCCTGAAAAATTACAGGAACGTATAACTAATCGTCCATCCAGATTTGATAGAAGATATAAGGTGGAATTACCAGGTGAAGAAATTAGAAGAGCATATATCGAACATAAATTAAGTGAAGATGATTTAAGTAATATTAACATTGAAGAATGGATTGAAAAAACTGAAGGAATGTCTTTGTCACATTTAAAAGAAGTCGTAATTTCGGTTATTGTTATGGGTAGAACTTTTGAAGAAACTATTAACAACCTTGACGGTTTAAAAAAACCACCAACAATTAAAGGGTCTAGTAGTATGGGATTTAAAAAATAAGTAGTATATTTGTAAAAAAAAGATATGGGAACAAGTCAAATTATAATGTTAGTTTTATTGGCCACAAATTTACTATTTGGGGCACACTATCACGGAAAAGAAAGGACAGGGAATTACAGTTTTTGGGTTACATTTATTAGTGTTGGGATTTATTTTACAATATTAATAACTGGGGGATTCTTTAATTAAAAAATTACGTCTAAACACAAAAAAGTGACTTGTGAACGCGTAAAAGTGGAATTGACTTAGAAGGATACTATTCAAGAGTAATAGGTGAAATAAAAACCACCAAAGAATCTGAATTAAGAATTAAAATAGAAACCTTTAAATCAGAATAATAACAAACAATTAAAATAGTATGATATTAATTTATAGTTTAAAATCCTTATTTAATTTTATATCAAAAATCGGTATTATTGCTTTAGCCATTTGGTTTGTAAGATGGTACATTAAAGGACATACAGGTAAATACGCAATATTCTTTTGGATATACACACTTTATGTTTGTTTTATGTATTACAACATCGAAACCAATAAACCGATTGAAGACACGACTCCCGGTTATGTTTATTGGGAACGTAATGTAAATTTAGATTAAAATGGAAAAATGGGACAAATTGAATAAAGAATTTGATGATGCCTTGGAGTCAATGACAGCAGATGATTGGGACAAAATTAAAAACAAAATGACAAAACATAAAAAGGTTACTTGGGAATGTGTTAGTTGTAACAAACAACACGAATCTTATTCTAATAAAAGATGGGAAATGCAAGTTTGTGAATGTGGAAAAAGTGGGCTTGACTTAGAAGAACACTATTCAAGAGTAATGGGTGAAATAAAAATTATCAAAGAAGAAGAATGTGGGTAAAAAATTTGAAATATTTACGTTAGTGGTTTTGGCTATTAATGTGTTAGTTAATATTAAGACACATAATTGGGTTGCCGTCTTTGGTTGGTTTAGTGCTTTAATCGCACAAACAAGACTAATAGAATTAATGGATTAATATGAGACATCACGCGAATTTTTATACAAATAGACTTGTGACCGAATGGTTGAAGAATGGTGAGATCATAATAGCTTGTGATCTTGATGATACGATTATTCCTTATAACGAAGAAATTAAAGACAACTGTAAAAAAATGGTTGATTTGATTTTGGAATGTCAAAAAGAAGGTATTATATTTTTAATCAATACGGCAAGAAGTGAATACCAGTTAGAAAAAGCAAAACAACAGGTTGAAGAACTTGGTATTATTGTTCATGGAGTTAATGAAATGTACCCTGAATGGGACAAACCATATGGTATAAATGGTAAGTTATATGCTAACATATTTTTAGACGATAGGGGTGGTTTTTGGGATTCATATTGGACTTTATCTAATGCGTTAAATATTGTTAAAAAACAAAGAAAAAATGAGAAAGAATAATAATTACAGAACTGACGAAGAATTCGAAGATTTCTTAGCAAATATTGGCGGACTTGTAAATACTCATAGACCAGAAAAAGGACCAATATCGCTAAGAAACAAATTCAACGTTGGTAATGGTTGGCTTGGAATACTTGAAGGATTATTTGAAACATTGATTCGATTAGGGTGGGACAAAAGTTTTATTAATGTAAAAGAAAAATTTGGGGGACTTAGTTTTTTCATAGACAATCTACCTGATAATGGTTTACACTTTATTGTTGAAGCAGAAAAAGAAAGTTTTAATGTTTGTGAAGTGTGTGGAGAAACTGGTGAACAATATAAAATTAATAATTGGGTTTATACGTTATGTGGTGATCATAGAGATGAAAAACTTTATGTTGAAGTGGACGGTAAACTGTATCTTAAAAAACTAAAGGAACCGATTTTAAAAGGTGATTTGTATTACAACGCATTTGATAATGAAATACTTGTGTCCGATACTGATGATTTTTTCGATCCATGGTCATTAAAAGTTATTGAAATAATTAAAAATAATGATTGACTGTTAAATATAAATAAGTTATAATTACAAAACAAAACAATTAACTATGACAATAAGACAAGCATTAAAACAAAAAAACAAGTTGGTTCAAGAATTAAAAGAACTAAATTTAAGGTTACAAACCAATAATTCGGTTATTGAGGGTAACTCAAGAGATTATTCTGCGAAAGAAACCCTAAACGCAATTTATTATAAGGTAAATGAGTTAAGTGGTTTAAAAACAAAAATCCATAGAGCAAACACACCAGTTTATGATAAAATATTTCTTTTATCTGAATTAAAATCAGTGGCACAAACTTTAAGGGCTTTAGATTGCACAAATGGAATTGCTGTTGATTTTTTTGCAAGAAGAAGTGAAAGTCAAATAGTTAAAAATTCAGAAATTACGACAATAGAAAGAGATACTGAAATTAAAAATTTGGAAAGTAGAATCGAACAAATCCAAGACGAATTAGACCAATTTAATAGCGTAACAGTATTATCCTAACGATTTGGGATAGTATATGCATTTTCATTAAACTTCTTTGATATACAAGACATACGATGCTTTGATTAGGATAGTCCATCAAAATTCAAAAAGTCAAAAGTTCAAAAGTCAGTCAGTCAAACCTTAAAACTCTAAGCACATAATTGAAAATTGTATCATATTTATCCCACTCAGCCCCCAGTAGAAATATTGGGGGTTTTTTGATTTTTAAAATATTTATTGTATATTTGTAAAATAATAATAGATAAAACATGACAACAAAACTTCCTTTTACTTTTAATTATACTAAAGAAATGTCAGAATCTTTTAATAGAGAATTTAAAGAATCTGGTAAATGTTCGGTTCAAAATCCTGACTTTTATGGTAAATGGAATATGGTTAAATTTGGTACTCCTGAATATGACGTTGCGTTTGGTAAAAAAAGAACTAAAAAATAATGAGAAGTTTAATTAAAAAAATATTAAATGAAATAAAGTTTTCACAAGAAAGGGCTGAAGAATTAAAAAATAAATTTGGATGGAGATTTGTACAAAGCCAAAGACCAAAATCTGATAAAAATACGAAAAATTACATATATATACATTCAAAACCCCAAAATATAAGTATAATGTTCATATTGAACAATACGAATATGATTTTTATTTAATATCATTTTTTCCAAAATTAAATAAAGATTTCTACGTTAAACAAGCGACTTTGGGGGCAATGGGTAGAGAACATTATGATGAGTATTCTTACTTGACTAAAGAAAATATCCCATTACAGATTTTAACTTTATTAATTTCTGAAATGAAAAACATTCTAAAAGAAACTCCTTATGCTTCTTTTGGGTATTTTGGTGCTGCTGATTATAAAACAGGAGAAGACGAAGACCTTTTTAATACAAAAAGAGTTAGAATATATAATAGGATGATTGAAGATGAGTTATCTAACACCCACGAAGTTTTTTCTGACCCAACGTTTAGTGGTTCTGTTATAATAAATAAAGAAGTATTGGATGAACACCCTTATTACAAACAATATTGTATTGATATATTAGTTTCACACTTATAATTTTTTTATTTAAAATATTTTTATTATCTTTGTGATTATGAAAAAATCAATTATTTTTTTAGATTTTGATGGAGTTTTGGCCCTTTCTTCAGAATGGGGAGGAAGATTTAAGAAAAAAGGGTTTGACTCAAACCCCGAAACACCTATGGATATCCGAATGGATAATTTTAACGAAAAGGCCGTTAAAGTATTAAGGGAAATTATAGAAAAAACAGGTTGCGAATTAGTGATTTCATCAGATTGGAAACGACACGGAAGTTTAGAACAACTAAAAGAAATGTTTATTACTCGTGGAATTAAACCACCAATTGATGTTACACCATTTTTTACTGATTTAGCGGTTAAACAACTATTACCAAAAGATTTTGTTTTACCATATTTTGATAAAATAGAAATTGAACGACATATTGAAATTTTACATTGGTTAAAAGAACATCCGGAAATAACACATTGGGTTGCTGTTGATGATCTTGATATGTCAAAAAAAGATGGTTGGGGACTTGAAAATTTTGTTCATTGTAAACGACCGTATAATGAGGGTATTAAACAATGTGGTTTAAAAGAAAAAATTATAAAATTTTTGGAATGATAAATATAAATAAATTATTTAGTAGAAATCCGGGACTTCTTGATAAGTCAGAAGTTAAAAAACTTATCACTTATATCCAGGAACTTGAAGGGCAAGTTTTAGAAAGAAAAGTTGAAGACACATACGATAAAGAACATATGTTAAAATCGATGTTGTCCGATATACTTTCAAGTTGTGGAGAGTATGAAGAAAATAAAATTCTTCAGGATCGCTACCCTGAGTTGTATAAAAATATAGATGCCGATACTTTAGTTAAAAATTTAATGGCTTATATTTTGGATATGAATAGAAAAAACGACCTTAGATTATAAAATTATGGAACAAACATTTAAAATATTTTTGGTTGACAAACAACCATACTTAACAATTAACGAAGATGTGGTTATTGGTGATTGTGCCATTATATCTGTTGGAGAATTATACCCAACATTTGTTGAATGTAAAAACGATGAACAAATAAATTTATTTCAAAAACCAAAAACTTCACTAACTAAAAGACATAAAGTCGTGATGAAGCCAGAAGATTTAAATTTAGATCAAACATTATTATCTTTACTTAAAGAAAAAGAAGGACCACTTACCGTAACATACCAAAACGGGGAGATTAGGTTGGTAGATTAGTTGTAATATATTTATTAATATGCCAATATCCGATGCGATTAAAACATATGTTAAAGAGTTTTACGATATAAGTTACGACCCAAAACAAAAACAAATCATGTTGCATGATTGTAATGAAACTTACGGTAATAGAAATTACATTGATATTGGTAGAGTTGGTCGAGTTAAAATTACTTTAGTTTGGGGAAAAATAGAAGAGATAACCGGCGTTCAATATCATCATAAAGAATTTCAATCAGAGTTATCGAGGTTTTTTGTAAATTTGATAACAGAAAAAAAATCAAAAGATTTTTTCAAATTATTGATGCAAGAAAATATTCCTGTTAATTTTACGTTAAACGAAATGATTGAGGAGTTTCCCATTTTAAAAGACTAGATATTTATTTTTATGGTACGTAAAATTTTAATTACAGAAGAAGAGAAAACCGAAATATCAAACAGTTACGATGATATTGATAGAAAGTTAATGACTTTTTTATTAAGACGCGTTGAAAAAAAAGAAAGAAAAATAGGTATTGATGACGAATACCCCATTAATGTAATTGAAATAACGTTTAGTGACTTACCAGGTCATGGATTTAATTCTTTTGCTTCAAAAAAAGAAATGGAAAAAAAAATAATTGATATGTTATATGAAAACGACATAATTGATTATTGGTTATATGATTTAGATCAACAAGACCCAAAAAGAGTCAAAACAATAAAAACAATAAGAAAATTTTTAGATTTTATATTACCTAAAAAATGATAAATAAGGATAAAAAACTGGCCGACTTTTTAAAAAAAACGTGTGAAGGTAAAGAGTACTCAACAGCATTTGTGGATGAGATTTATAGTTTTACTAATGACCAAATTGTTTATGAAGATTGGGATATAAGGTATTACTTAAAATTAAATCAAGTATTAGGTGAAGGGTCAGATGCTGTCGTTTCTTTTGATGTTATAATAACTGATATAATTTATGATGGTGATCGTAATAGATTAGATTTATGGGCTGATACCGAATATGATGAATTTGCTTGGTTCATTAATAATGTAAGAGATGACATATATGATAATATCGTAAATGATTTTCCTATTTCATTTTATTTATATTTTTATACTGAAAAACAATATAAAAATTTGGATAATAAAAAAGAAATTTAATATTTTTAAATCAAAAAATTTATGTCACACCCGATAATTCATGCAAAAAGCTCTGCCAAAAAGTTTGGTGGAAAATGGGAAGATTATATTCATCTTCATAATTATCTTGATGAAACTAAGGCGTGGTATGACCATTCCTTTCACAGAATGTGGAGACACCACTCTGAAGGTATATTTAAAATGGAACAAAGGTTTGGTTCTGAGTTTAAAAATAGTGACGGTAAAACCGTTTATACTCGATACGTTGGGGAAGATCACTGTCGAGAAGATTGTGATGGATACATACCATCGGCAAAAGAATGGTTCATGATTGTTGAAAATAAACAACGACCTATATGGGCAACTAAAACACAAAAGTTAGAGTTTGAAGATTAGAAGTATTTATTATTATGGATTCATTAGAAAACGACCTTCAAAAAAAATTAACACCTGAATTAAAAATAGAATTTAGGAAGTTTTGTTTACTACTTCAAGCGTATTCTGATGCAAATTTATTCACTTACCAATGCGATTTTTATTTAGATGATGATATATATTGGAATGAATTATCATTTTACGGTGGAGGACAAGAAATACAAATGACAAAACCAATTAAATGGTTTTTTGAAAAAGTGATAAAACCAAACATAAACACCGATACGTTATCTGATTACATAGATAATACCCACTTTTATAATTTAACCAATACCGGTTGGTTGCATTTCACTATTTTTCCAAAACAAAACAAATTACAAATTGAAATGGTTTATGATTATTTTGATAATTTAGGAACGACACACGAAGAAAATATATCTGATATTGTTGAGTTATATTCAAAAGGTAACGACGATAACACACAAACACAATTATTAAAATGGGAAAAGCAAGGTGCGATTTTTACAGTAGAATACGAAGGGTCTAATTGGAATGAATATATTGATGATACTTGTGTGAGTAATATTGGCGTTACAGAAACCCCAAAATTAATTGAAGATTTATCTGATGTGATGATTAATACTTTTGAAAAGGGTTATTATTTAGAAGACGAAGGAGGTAAAGGAGAAATAAAATTCAATTTTAAAGAAGACAACGTTTTAATGGAACATACACAATATAATAAATCCTCTACTGAGGTAGAATTGGCAGAATTAAATTTTTAAATAAATGAAAACAATAAAACTTACCGAAGAACAAAAATACCAATTAGTTTAATATGTTAAATGAAGAATTAAATAGAATAAAAGGTATTATGGGATTACCAATAAACGAAAATAAAAAACGTTTTGGTTGTAATCGTTTTGATAATGACCCCGAAAAAAAAGATTTGTGTTTAATAATATCTGATTTGAAAAGTTGGTTACATAAGGATGAAGACCTTGGCATGAAATCGATTATAAATAAAAAATTAGAATCGTTAAAATCTGAAACTCCTGACAATTTAAAAAATCAATACATGAATGGTGTTGAAATGTTGAAAAATATTGGAAAAATTACAGAAAATCAAAAAAAATGGTTTATAGATAAAGTTTTAGGTCAAAATAATTTGGTTTATGTTGATGGGGAATGGAGTTTTGTGAATAAATTAAATACAAATTATAGTGATTTAGCTGAACTATTAACAGATCTTTTATATATGGGTGGTGAGCCCGCTAAAAATTTTATAGACAACATTAAACAAAACCCAAAAGAAGGGTTATTATCAATTAAAAAGTATTTACCAAAATTAATTGATAAGTATTTTGATGATCCAAAAAAATTAGTTGACTACACCCAAAACATAAAAATCACTTCACATTTTGGAGAAGTTGCGGAACATGAAGTTAAAAATAAATTAATTAATCTTGGTTTTACTGTTGATTATGAAGGTGGTAATGGCGATTTAATTGATATGGTTTATGGTACGGATTTAATAATGACTAACCCCGATTACGGAACAAAAACCATACAGGTAAAGGCCAGTGAAAACAGTTGGAATAGAAATGATGAATACAAATATGTTGACTGGGTAATAATAGCGAAACCGTTTACTATTTATGATAATAAAACTAAAAAAATTATTGAATTATTATGAGTGATGCCGCAAAAGAGTTGTTAGATGAATTTAATAACGGGAATTGGGATGAAGTAGGATCATATTTCAATGAAGATTTCGGTCTATTCATGGACTATTTAGGTAAATACGGTTTAGATGCTGAAATTGATTACAATAATATTGATGATGAGTTTAAAAATAAATTACTATTAATCAAATTAGAAAAAAATCCAGAAGAAACACTAAAGTATATTTGTGACAATGTAATAACCGACGTATACCCAATGAAAGACGGGTATTATTTGTATTTAAAAGATAGAACAGAATTGGCTGATTTATTTAAAACATACAGTAGAGACACATCACCTTATGATGTTGCAAAGATGGTTTTAGGTGATGATAGTTGGGAACCATATTGGGACACGACAGATGATGTTTATCGTGATGTTATAGGCGGTTTAAATGAAGAAAATTTAAAACATTTAGGTAACTACATTATTAAACAAATTGGAAATCAAGACATGTCTTTGAATGATTATGAAGATCAGTTTTTTTACCAATTATCAGAAGAACAAAATACTGAAGGGTCTTTTAAAATAACAAGTGAAAATGTTATGAGTCTTATAAAAGATGAAGAAGCAATGAAAGAACTTTTAAATGGTGATTTAGAAGATTTAAAACATGAACTTTCTTCATTACATAATAATGCGTATAACGGTGCATATGAAAGTGAAATATATACTGATGTTTGGAATGAATTAGAAATTTATTTTGTACCACAATCTTGGGAATATGAAACAAAAGAAAGATATGATGGAAAAAAAATAAGTCATGAATATCTTAAAATAAGAGATTTTTATAGCGATATATATGCCTTTTTATCTAATAACGAATGGCCTTCTTGGAATGAAGAATATTTAGGGTACAATGATAATTATTGTGGACTCATTAGAGGTATGATGGATGACGGAGAAAAAGAGTGGTTATCTTTTAGAATACCTGATTATCCAGATTGGACTTTAATCAAAAAAGAAATGAACGAAATGCTTACAAGTTATATATGAAAGTAATCGTCACACAAAAACAATTAGAAAACATTAGAGAAAACACAACTAAAATTTTTAGTTGTGAAAAGTGTGATTATTCTTGGAAAATAGAAAAAGAAGATAAATTTCCATACCTATGTCATATGTGTGGTTATGATTCCGCAAAAGAAAAACATAACTACGATGAACTTGAAAACTTTTGGAAGAACTATAAAAAAGAAGAAGAAGAAGAAGAAATAACAGAAAAATGGTCAGAAAAATATAAAAAAAGTATTGACTGCAACAACCCAGAAGGTTTCTCACAAAAAGCACATTGTCAAGGAAGAAAGAAAAAAGAATTAGATGAGTATTCAAGAACTCTTAAAATGGCAAGAAGACAAGGGTCGGGATTAAGATTTCCAAAATCAGCAATAAAGACAAACCCAAGTAGGTTCAGAGAATACAATAGATTGCAAGAATCTAAATTGATTGACGGTAAATATGATTTAGATAAAATAAAAAAATCACTTAAAATATTATCACAATTATCAACAACTTTTGGTGAGTTTATTCCATTAGATTTTAAGTTATATGGTTATGAAATGAATCGTAGAGGTTTTGGTATTATGATTTTATTTATTGATATTGATAGTGAAGAGGGTGTTTACGACCCACCGAGTGGTATATTATATGAAATAGGACAACAATTATTAGAGATATTTCAAATGATAGGTATTCGAGATGAAAAACGTATGTTTCCACTTTATGATTTCAAATTTAATAAAAGACCATTAAATAATATTGAAACTGTTTGATTATTTAAAAAAGAATTTATATATTTGTACTATTATAAATCATTTAAAAATAAACAAAAATTATGGGAACAAAAACAGGAAACAGAGGGCGTTACATTTGTAAGGTCGGTTATTTAGACATCTACGCCAAAGACAGTCACAAACCAAAAAAAGAAAGTAAAAATAAGTTTCTAATTCCGGATGTTAAATCCACTGTTTATAATATTTTACACGGTAAAAAATTAACAATAGACAATCTTAATACCAAAGACGAGGCGGTCGCTAAGGCTATTGAATTGATGGGTAAGAAGGCTGCACTTTACGGGTTAATTTAAACCCATTTACTATATAATGAAAAGGTCAGGATAAACTCCTGACTTTTTTATTTATTTTGGTATTTATTAATATGGAGTTTAAGAAAAAAAACCTAATAGTGGAAGATAATAGCGAAGACGGTATACTTAAAAAAGTGTTATCAAAATTTAAAGACATAAAAAATCTAGCCACTTCAGAAATAAAAGAAACCCAAGCACTTACTAGAATATTAACCCACGCGGTAAAATCATACACTAAAAATAGGGAATTCGATTTAAATAGTGAGGATCGAGAATTTATTAAGGGTCAATCTGGTGACCTTATCAGAGGACTAATACTCACAATTGTTTCCATAATACCAATACCGATACCTCTAACACCATTTTTAATATTATTTGGTAAAAAAATTGGGTTAGATTTGTCACCCAAGAAACACGAAATACCAGATAAAGGTAAATCAAAAAAAGATAAGTTAGAAGAAATAAAAAAAATAAACATATTGGTAACTGAAGAACAATATCAGTCATTAAACGAATTAGCTAAAAAATATGATAACGTAGTACAAAGACTTTGCAAAAATCAAAAAGAAAATAAACCATTCTGTGGTTTATTGGTGATGAGAGAAAAACTATCTGAGGATGATAAAGTAAGTTTGGATGTATCGATTGAAGTATTGGATAGTTATTTTAGGTTTAAAAACGTAGGGATGTTTCCTAGAATTGTTGAATTAGCATTACAAGATGGCGGTAGAACCGTCACGTATTTAAAATTAATTGCTGACTTCATTGAAGATGATAAATTTGACAACTCAAAAACTAAAAAAGTTTTAGATAAACAAAGAAACTCAAAAGAAGTTCCAAATAATATAGAGGATTTACTAAAAACTGCAAGAACGCTTGAACATCAAAAATATGAGGAAAGTTTTGTTGGTGATTATTTTGATAAGAAATCAACCTTTCTAAGATTAAACTATAGTTGTGATGATGACGTAAAAGAAACGTTGTTTGACATATTAACAAAGGTTAAATCAAAAGAAAGAACCATTGATATTGTTTTTGATAAGATGATTGGTTGTATACAAAAATCGTTAACACAGGGGTCATACTATTTAAAGGCGGATCTTGTTACAAAAAAAGATTTAAAGTATGAAAATGAAATAATATTCCCATCTGGAACATACTTTGAGGTTAAGAAAATGGATCCATTTATTGATAGTTATTTGTCTGAGTTCTTTTCTATTTTTAAAGAAACTGAAAAAATAGCATTTAAAGGTGAGTATGTTGAAATTTATAACGAACTAATACAAAGAGTTTATATGTGGTTGGTTAATAGTAAGGAAGCTGAAGACTATTTGAATAAAGTAAAATCACAAATAGGTGGAATAATATATGAATACCAAACAATTGTACCAATCGAATATGTCGACTTATATTGGTCAAACAAGGGTCAACGAGGATGTGACGAAAAACGTCTGTCAATAAGGTTTAGAGTTAAACCTGGCGTCGACACCATTAAAACTTTTAGATTTAAGAATCAAGACGAAATGGAACCAACAATTAAAAAAGTCCCATATAATGAAAAAGAAAAAATAATTTGTCCATGAAAATAGTCATCTCTGAAAAACAATATGAAAAATTAAAAATACTTATTGAGTCAAGTAATCCATGTCCATCGGGAACTAAGGTAAGTAAAATAATAACTTTAGATGATGTTAAAAATGGAACCATCATACCAAAATATTATTGTAACAATAGTAGCAATTCTGCAATTGTTAAAATTCAAAAAATGTTAAAAAATAAAAAACATTTAGATAGTAGTACCCCTGAAGGATATTACGGAGATAAAACTCAACAGGCCGTTAAAGATTTATTTAAACCTACGAATGTTGTTGGTGATAAAATAGGTCCAAAAACAGTTGCGGAATTAGAAAAATCGGGAGAGAAAAAAGAAAACACAACAAAAAAACCTGAAGATTTATTTAATAAATTAACTTATGATCAAAAAGTTTTAGTTTGCACATTATTAGGTGAAGCCGGTGGAGAACAAAACCCAAAAAGAGATATGATTGCAGTTGCAAATGTCTTAAAAAATAGGGCAGAAGAAAACCATTTAAATAAAGGTGGTTTGGTTGGACAAGCATTGGCACCATACCAGTTCTCAATGTGGAATGGTAAAAGAGTTGAAACGGTTTTTAATGAACTAAAAAAACATAGTCAAATGCAAACAGCAATAGATATTGTTAAAAATATTGATTCATTATCAGATAATACTGGTGGAGCTTTATTTTATTATGCTTCTTGGATGCATAAAGGGGGTGAAGGTGTTAAAAATTCATCATGTGGTTGTTTATTCTGTAAAGCGGGTCCTGACCACAAATGGGTAGATACTACACAAATTGGAAAACACAAATTTGGTAACTACGTAAAAAAAGTCAAAAAGAAAAAATGAAAATAATAATAACAGAAGAACAATTTAATAAGTTACAAGATAGTGACAAGGATTTTAACAAAACAAAAACCCTTGTTAATTCTATGTTTGATGAAGGATATGACATTGATGACATACTTAAATTTACTGGTTTAGATAAAGATGCGGTTATTGTTTTACTTTATGACCGTGAAGTTATACAGGATGGAAGTGGTGAATGTCCAGATAAATACCAGTACTTGTATTACACGCTTTTCAGGGGGGATAGCGGGTTAATAAATAAAGACCGTTATTATGATGACGGATCAAGTGTTGAAATAACATTTGATCGTTTTTCGGGATCAATTAATTTTCATTATAAATCAGAAGGATACCAATTAGGGGGATACGCAACATTAATGTGGGACGCCGAACCCAAATTACCAATAGACATTAGTCAGTTTTTTGATATTGATAATACTGAATATGATGTAGACGGATATCAGCGCTCAAGCGTCGATTTAAGAAACTCTGAAAAATTTAATAATATTAAAACATTAAGACAGTTAGTTGATTTTTTTAATAATGATTATTATATTACGTTAAAAGAAGAATTGGATCCTTTATTAAAAAGATGCATTGGATCATATTTATAATTATGAAAACCTTTAGACAGAATTTACATATTTGGTTAGAAGAACAAAAAAACACATCTAATAATGATGAGGTAATAGAAATGTTGACTAATGTTCAAAAACACATTAAAAAAAATGAAAATAATAATAACAGAAGATCAATTTAATAAGTTACAAGAAAGTGACAAGGATTTTAACAAGACAAAAACCCTTGTTAATTCTATGTTTGATGAAGGATATGACATTGATGACATAGTTAAATTTACAAGTTTAGATAAAGATGCTGTTATAGTGTTACTTTATGACCGTGAAGTTATAAATGATGAGATAGAAGACTGTCAAAATAAGCACGATTATTTATATGGGTTACTTTGGGATAGTGGTTTAATAGAAAAGGTATATTCTTATGAAGACGAAACAGTTGTTACTATTAATAAAGACTATTGGGTTGGAAGTCTTGATTTTGGATACGTATCTGAAGGTTATAAAGTGCATGGTATGGCTACTTTAATGTGGAATGCTGAACCAAAATTACCTGTAGATATTACTACTTTTTATGATATCTATGGAAGTGAATATGATGTGGATGCATCAGAATACTCAAGCGTCGATTTAAGAAACTCTGAAAAATTTAATAATATTAAAACATTAAGACAGTTAGTTGATTATTTTAATAATGATTATTATATTATGTTAAAAGGAGAATTGGATCCTTTATTAAAAAGATGTATTAATAACTATTTATAGTCATGAAAACTTTTAGACAGAATTTACATATTTGGTTAGAAGAACAAAAAAACACATCTAATAATGATGAGGTAATAGAAATGTTGACTAATGTTCAAAAACACATTAAA
>Ga0247722_10000884_pt1 | contig 17369 bp, 18 predicted proteins | sample MSEWelMarce3H_FC_FD_189094 | JGI IMG/M metagenome (GOLD analysis project Ga0247722, IMG submission 189094) | Subsurface sediment microbial communities from gas well in West Virginia, United States - MSEEL Well Study Marcellus 3H_FC | ecosystem: Environmental > Terrestrial > Deep subsurface >... | reverse complement strand
GCTTGTAATTGAGCCGATCCTTCATTTGATCGACCTACCCAAAAAAGATCTTCGAACTCTTATCAATCCGACTGGTCGTTTTGTTATCGGTGGTCCAATGGGGGATGCAGGGTTAACTGGTAGAAAGATTATCGTCGACACCTATGGTGGAATGGCCCGTCACGGTGGCGGTGCATTTAGCGGTAAGGATCCGTCCAAAGTGGATCGCTCGGCTGCTTACGCTATGCGATGGGTAGCTAAGAATGTAGTTGCTGCTGGTTTAGCTAAAAGATGCGAGGTACAGGTTGCTTATGCAATTGGTAAGGCGCAACCTGTCGGTGTTTTTGTGGAAACTTTTGGTACAGAGACCGTTCCCGTAGCAAGAATTCAGGACGCAGTAGTTGCTACTTTCGATCTTCGTCCTGCTGCAATAATCAGGGATCTAGAATTGCTACGTCCTATCTATTCACTCACAAGTGCTTATGGACACTTTGGTCGGGAACTTCCAGAGTTTGCTTGGGAGCGAACCGACCGTGTTTCTGCACTTCAAAACGCAATAAAATAATTTGTGGCATCATCCAGGCTTTTTCGGCTAAAAGCCGAGGTTGCATCAGCACCTTCGCCCCTGCAAGCTGTTTCATTGTCATATGTTCGAGTAAGGGTAGATACGGGCATTTTTCACCTGGACGGTCTTTATGACTACATCGTGCCTGAAAAATTCACGAAAACCGCGGCTATAGGCATAAGAGTTCAAGTTCCTTTCGGCAACAGAGAAGTTGAGGGAATAATTGTAGAACGCACAGCAAGACCAGATCGCGCGGGAACTTTGAAGTTCATTACAAAGGTTCTTTCTCCATACCCAATCGCAACGCCCAGTTCATTGGAGTTAATCGATCACATTGCAATCGCGTATGCATGCAATCCATGGGATGTTATTCGATCTGCCATTCCTCCACGTGTGGCGTCAGTGGATAAGAAATTCGACTTGTCTCAGTCAATTAACGCTTCTGAAAGTGTCAAAGAAAAGATCGTTGAAATAAGAAATCAGTCAGGACAAATTGGTCAGCGAACTCATATACATAGTTTCATCCAGATTGCACCGATAACTCCGGCATATGAGCAAGTTGCCGTTATAGCTAGGCAAGGTCTAGACCTGGGAAGCGTATTGATCGTTGCTCCTGATGATAAAGATGTAGATCAAATTCTCAGCTATTTCAGGGACGACAAGGATGTGGTTCTGAAACTAACATCTTCAATGCCAAGGGAAGAAAGATATGAAAGTTTCCTGCAGTGTCAACGACCAGGCAAGAAAATAGTCGTTGGAACTCGTAGTTCTATCTTCGCACCGATACACGATCTATCTACAATTATTGTTTTTAAAGAATCATCACCTGGGCACTATGAAATTCGCTCACCTGGTTGGAACAGTAGAAGTGTTGCTCTCAAGCGCGCCCAGTTGCAAGGCCAAGACATTATTTTCATGGGGTATAGCCCTTCCGTAGAGGTGGGTTTTTTGATTGATACAGGTGAGGTTGCATTTAAATCTCATGCATCTCAATTAAATGTTGCGTCATTTACTCCAGACTCTGGAACTCTTTTACCTGGACGTATTTTCCCTGAAATTAGATCTGCACTTAAAAAAGGCCCAGTACTCTTTCTTGCCGCAAGGAAGGGTTATGGGAACGCTCTTTTGTGTTCACATTGCCGAAATATTGCAACGTGCCCATGCGGTGGTCGTCTACAGGTTGCTTCGAAATTAAGCCCACCAACCTGCGTTCATTGTGGGGCTAGTTTTGATGATTGGAAATGTAAATATTGCAATCGAAGCACTCAATACCTTGTAGGGCGGGGGATCGAGAGGGCTTCGGAGGAAATCTCTCGTGCCTTTCCTGGGTATCCCGTTGTAATTTCTGCAGGTGAGATGATTAAGGAGAAAATCGAGAACAAACCGTCACTTGTCTTGTCGACTCCGGGGGCACAACCTGAAGTAACGGGTGGATATGCCGCAGTGGTTGTCTTAGATGCAATGAGATTGTTTTCTCACGCAGATCTAAGAAGTCAAGAGAGAGCACGTGAAATTATTCTCGAAACCTGCGCACGGTTATCAAGTCATGGAAAAGCGCTATTAGTTATTGATCCAGCGCATCCCATTGTTCCTGCAGTCACCCGTTGGAACGTTGCTCCTCTCATGAAACGGGAACTCGCCGAACGATTAGAGATCAAATTGCCACCTTTTGTTTCCTCTGCTGTTCTGTTAGTTCCAGAGAAAGAAAGTAGCGCTATTTCAACTGGATTACGAAAAGCATTAAAAGAAGGACGCTTACCAGAATCGTTGCAGATTTTTGGACCAACACCAGTTGTTAAAGATCAAGCCAAGCTGGTTCTCTACACCAGTATCTCCGACTCAAGGAAGTTACACTCATTTCTTTTGGAGTTTCAGAAAAAGAGAAGCATCGCTAAGAAAGATTTGATTACGATCCGCGTGGAGCCATATTCCCTCTAATCGGTTGGTACTATAGGCATATGTCGATCCAACAGATTCGTTTATTTGGCGATCCGGTGCTAACAACACCTGCCGCCAACGTGACCACATTCGACAAGGAGTTACGCACTCTTGTTGCGGATCTAACGGAAACGATGTTGGACGCACCTGGTGCAGGGTTGGCTGCGCCTCAAATTGGAGTTCCATTAAGAGTTTTTGTTTGGGACGTTGATGAGGCATTGGGTCATTTAATCAATCCGACTTTAGACCTGAGCGAGGAGATGCAAGATGGGGAGGAAGGCTGTCTTTCTTTCCCAGAGATTCGCTATGACACTCCACGGGCTATGCGAGTTGTCGCTAAAGGTTTTAACATGCACGGTGAACCGGTAACTATAGAAGGAACTGAGTTTCTAGCTCGCGCTTTACAACATGAGAATGATCATCTAAACGGGATCCTCTTTATCGATAAGCTATCAAAGTCAAACCGTAAATTAGCTATGAAGGAGATTCGGGAATCGGAATGGTTCGCTCAGGCAACTCAATCCGGGGTCGAGATTAAATTAAAAGAGTCTCCTCATTCAATGTTTGGTCGGAATATTTAGTGCGTGTTGCTGTCGCTGCCACTCCAGATGTTGCTATTCCAACGTTGGAGTGGTTGATTGGGTCCGAACATGAAATTGTTTACGTTATTACCCAACCAGATCGTCCCTCTGGACGTGGCCTCAAGAATAAAGAAAGTGCAGTGTCATTGTGGGCTCAACAAAGAGGGCTGAAAGTCACTAAGCCGGAATCACCGTTAGAGATGTTGCCCGTAGTTCAAGGGTTAGACCTTGTAATAACGATTGGTTACGGCGTGATTCTTCCCGAATCAATTTTGGAGATACCAAAACACGGTTTTCTCAATCTGCATTTTTCCTTGTTGCCTCACTATCGCGGTGCTGCTCCAGTTCAACGGGCACTGGAAAACGGTGAAACCGAAACCGGAGTAACTGTCTTTAGATTAGACAAGGGAATGGATACAGGACCAATTTTCACGCAAGAAAGAATTGCAATCGATTCAACCTGGAGATCCTTCGAACTATTGAATGCCTTGTCGGTGCTGGGGGTTCAAGCCATAAGACAGGCAATATCGTCAATTGAACAATCAATCAATCCGCTGCCTCAGTCGGGGAAAGCAACGATTGCCTCTAAAATAACTAAATCAGAGGCAAAGATTGATTTTAGTTTGTCAGCTGCAGTCATTGTTCAAAAGATCAAAGCATTTACTTATGAACCGGGAGCTTGGACGACATTTCACGAGGAACCGTTTAAAATTTTTAGAGCTGTAGTTTCAAATGATTCCGCGGGAAAGCCCGGATACATCCTTGTTGATAATGAGAGAGTATTGGTCTCATGCGGTAGCGGTTCCTGCATAGAAATCTTGGAAGTTAGACCTGCCGGAAAGCGAGAGATGTCAGCAATTGAATGGTCACGCGGTGCACGATTATCCGAAGGTGCCTGTTTTGGTTGAACCCCGCAGAAAAACCTTCAAATCTCCAAAACCCGATGCAGCACGACTCCTTGCTTTCGATTTATTAACCGAGGTAAATCAAAATCTGGGCTATTCAAATCTGCTTGTGCCTCAAGCACTTAATGCGAGTTCTTTAGACGATCGCGATAGAGGGTTAGTTACAGAACTTGTTTATGGAACTATTCGAATGCAGGGTAAGCATGATTGGATTTTAAGCCAGATCAGCGATCGTCCGTTTGCGGAAATCGATTCTGGAATCATTGATGTCGCACGTTTAGGGATACATCAAATTCACGAGATGCGAATTCCAGATCATGCTGCCGTAGCTTCTACGGTAGAAGTAGCAAGAAAGAGATTGGGTGAATCCAAGGCAAGTTTTGTGAATGCAATACTACGTTCTGTCGTTCGAAAAACTAAAGAAGAGTGGTTTGAGTCTGTTTATGAAGTATCCGATCCAGTAAAGCGTCTATCGATTCTCTACTCACATCCGGAATGGATAATTTCGTCATATTTTGATCTTCTCAAAAACTGGGATGAAGTTGAACTTGCTCTCAAAATAAACAATGAACCAGCAATCCCAACTCTTGTTTCTTGGCCAGGCTTTTCAACAGTCGAAGATCTCATATCACTTGGCGGGCTTCCTACAGAATATTCATCCTTCGGGGCGCACTGGAAAGGAAATCCTGGGGCGCTAGATCTCATTAAGTCTAGAAAGGCTGGCGTTCAAGACGAGGGCTCGCAATTAGTGGCCGAGATATTTAGTCAGGTTGCCAAAGGCTCTAGTTGGCTAGATATGTGTGCAGGTCCCGGTGGGAAAGCAGCTTTACTCTCGAGCCTTGCTAGAAATCGTTCGATTACATTCACTGCAAATGAGATTTCCAATAGCCGAGCAGAACTCGTGCGACAAGTTGTTCATGGTGATCAGGTATTAGTTGGCGATGGACGAGAAATTGGTAAAGGGGGTAGTAAGTACGATGCAATCTTGATTGATGCGCCTTGCACGGGCTTAGGTGCCCTACGACGTAGACCTGAAGTTCGCTGGCGGCGTGACCTCAAAGATTTAAGGGCGTTAACTCAATTGCAGCGTGAACTAATATCATCAGGAATATCGGCTTTGAATCAAGGTGGAATCCTAGGCTACGCAACATGTTCCCCTCATTTAGCAGAGACCTCCGTTCAAGTTGCTGATCTTTTACGATCACATCCAGAAATAGAACAAGTCTCCGTCGTCCCGTATCTTCCCAAAGGATTAGTGGGTGCCGATCGAGAAGGAGCGCTTTCACTATGGACTCACAAACACGGCACTGATGCCATGTATCTCGCACTCTTTAGGCATCGCTAGGGATAAAATCGCCTAATGGTCACCGAGATTCGAATTACTCCAAGTATTTTGAATGCTGATTTTTCTCAATTGGGCTCTGAGATTGAAAAAATCAGCAAGGTAGCAGATCTTCTTCATCTTGATGTAATGGATAACGTATTTGTTCCGAATTTTACATTTGATTTTCAAGCAGCATCGGAAATAATTGCTCAATCTGTTCTTCCCGTCGATGCGCATCTAATGGTTGCTGACGTTGATCAGATTGCAGTTGATTACGCGCATTTAGGATGCGCCTCCGTCACGATCCATGCTGAAGCGACAATGAACATCGGTCAGACTCTTCGAAATATACGAGCAGCGGGAGCTAGAGCAAGTTTGGGAATAAAGCCTGGCACTCAAATAGAGGCCTACGAAGAGTTTCTCAATGACATTGATATGTTTCTTATAATGACGGTTGAACCTGGTTTCGGCGGGCAGAAATTTATGGAAAATATGATGACTAAGGTCAAAAGAACCAAAGATATGATTGGTAATCGCCCAATCTGGTTGCAAGTCGATGGCGGTATATCCATGTCTACTATTGAAATGGCACTAGATGCCGGCGCTGATACCTTTGTAGTTGGAAGCGCGGTTTTCAATGATCCAAACCCAGCAGAAATGGTTGAAAAGATCAGAAAACACGCTCACGAGCACCTAGGTTCTTGATTTAATAAGCGACGACCCGTGCGCTCATTCCAGTAAACTAGCAGCATGAAGAATTTTGATGCGTTGTGGATTGAATTAAATGAGAAAGTTGCATCTAACGATTCCACTTCCGGAACAGTTGCAGCTGTTGCGTCGGGAATTCATGAGATCGGTAAGAAAATTCTTGAGGAAGCCGGCGAGGTGTGGCTAGCTGCTGAGCATGAATCTGACGCAGAGCTCTCAGAGGAGATTAGTCAGCTGCTTTATCACCTTCAGGTGCTCATGCTTGCCCGGGGTCTTTCTATAAACGATGTATACAAATTTCTTTAGGAGATGACAATGTTAAGAGTTGCTGTTCCGAATAAGGGATCGTTAGCGCAGGTCGCAATAGCGACATTAAATGAGGCTGGGTATCGTCAAAGAACTGATGATAGAGATTTGATTATTTCTGATCCAGATAATGGTGTGGAGTTTTACTACTTACGTCCCCGAGACATTGCCGTCTATGTTGGTTCAGGGGAGCTCGAGGCAGGTATAACAGGTAGGGATTTGTTGATTGACTCTGGTGCTAGCGCAAGTGAGATTTTGTCATTGGATTTTGGAAATTCTACATTCCGATTTGCTGGCCCAATGGACAAAAACCTTACGATATCTGACATCGCAGGCAAACGCGTTGCAACTGCTTATCCAGGTTTAGTGCAGCAGCACTTAAAGGACTTAAAGATTGACGCGGAGATAGTTCGTTTGGATGGCGCTGTAGAAAGCAGCGTACGTTTAGGGGTAGCAGATCTTGTTGCAGACGTTGTAAGTACAGGCAATACGTTGCGTCAGGCAGGCCTGAAAATATTTGGAGAACCAATCTTGCAGAGCGAAGCCGTGGTAATTTCACGCACCAAGAGTGAGATCAAGCCTGAGTTAGAAGTTCTTATCAGAAGGTTACAAGGTGTCGTAACTGCCAGAAGATACGTGCTTCTCGACTACGATGTCCAAAAGCAACATTTAGATCAGGCTTGTTTGATCACGCCAGGTTTAGAATCACCGACGATCTCTGCGCTCCAAAAGCCTGATTGGGTGGCAGTAAGAGCAATGGTCTTGCGCGAAGAAACAAATAATGTGATGGATCAATTATGGGCTATAGGGGCTAGAGGCATTTTAGTAACCGACATTCATGCCTGCCGACTCTAATTTTTCTCTAAAGTCCCAACAACGAGCTAACCGAACGAAGTGATCTTTCGTTTATAGAAAGATCTGCAGCAGCTGCAACAATTGGCTTTGCATTGAAGGCAATACTCAATCCCGCTATAGCCATCATGTCCAAATCATTAGCACCATCACCTATAGCAACCGTGTTTTCAAGAAGTACACCAGATAGGTCTGCGAACTCTTTAAGTGCAGAGGCTTTGGCCGCTCTGTCAATGATCGCACCAGTTAAAGCTCCAGTGAGCACGCCATCGTGAACTTCTAAAATATTAGCTCTAAAATATTTAATGGACAATTGAGAGACGATGGGTTCCATTATTTGCACAAAACCGCCTGAAACCAGGGAGACGCTATGTCCGAGTCGATGTAGTAGATCGACTAACTCAATGGCGCCATCGGTTAACACGATTTCGTTTCGAACTTCATCGAGCACCTGAATTGGTAGGCCCTTTAGTAATCCAACTCTATTTTTAAGGCTTTCAGCAAAATCAATCTCACCGTTCATGGCCGATTGAGTTATCCGTGCCACTTCGGACAAAACCCCAGCTTTTGCAGCGAGAAGTTCTATAGCCTCTTGTTCTATAAAAGTAGAGTCGACATCAAATTGCACGAGCATTTTAGGCTTAGTCATTTATGCAGTTCGCATTCGCGTCTAGATTAATGCCGTATTTCATAATTCGTACACTCTAGTTTCCAATTCGCTTTCAAATTCCAAACCCTCGATGGTTGAGGCAAGAAGTGCCTGCGTTGTTCCCGTAACGACAAAAAGTATTCCGGTTGGTTCACTTTGTGTCCGAGATATCGACTCAATATTTGCATTTACATCAACGATTCCGGTTGTTAAAGTGGAGAGGGCCTTTGGATGCATTTTTTTAGAAACAATATGAACGCCCACGCGGTTTTTATCAACTTGTATCAAAGATTGCTCCGAAAAAATCGTTGCGATGTCAGTCTCAGATGTTTGCGCATACTGGGCCAAATCGACCTCAATGGCACTTTGATGCGCAGGGTTGAGTGTGATCAACACAGTCAGTACAAGTCGACCACTGATAACAATTTGCTCAACATCATCAATTTGAACTGAAAAGTCAGAGAGTGAGTGAAACAGACCCTGAGCTATTCCCGGAGCATCTATACCTGTAAGTAAAATCAGGCCAGTAAAAACGGGGCTCTTTTGTGACAAATCATCCATAAGATTGCACAGTTTATCGCGAAAGACCTACCTCCCATGCATGTTTTTGCAGTAACTTAGCCGGCAAAAGCACTATGTTTTGCATCTATGAGCAACCAGAACGTTCTTTCACTTGACGGTGTGTCTGTCGTTAGGGGAGAACGCACGATTCTTGGTCCGATGAGTTTTTCAATCTCACACGGGCAACGCTGGGTGATTCTTGGACCTAACGGAGCAGGTAAATCTACTCTCCTGCAAATGCTTGCAACGAAAATATTTCCTACAACAGGAACCGTCAATGTTTTAGACCGTGAGTTTGGACGTATCGATCTTTTTGAACTTCGTACTCGAATAGGAATCTGCAGTTCTAATATTGCTGAGGAAATTCCCCCTGGTGAGATTGTCCGAGATGTTGTTTTAACTGCCGCCTATGCAATCTACGGACGTTGGAATGAAGGATATGACCTATGGGATGAGTCGCGAGCGATCGCGCTTCTCACCACATTTGGAGTTCGCGAATTAGGTTCAAGGGAGTATGGAACGTTAAGTGAAGGGGAGAAGAAACGAGTACAAATTGCTCGAGCACTCATGACTGATCCTGAACTTCTTTTACTCGATGAGCCCGCTGCGGGCTTAGATGTTGGAGGACGAGAAGATTTACTGGCTCGTTTAACCAGTTTTTCCTCAGACCCTTTAGCCCCAGCTACCGTTTTGGTTACTCACCATATTGAGGAGATTCCAACCGGAACTACTCATGCTTTGATTCTAAAGGATGGGAAAGTTGCAGTTTCTGGACCAATAGATCAAGTGATTACCTCCGAGCATATTTCGGCGATTTTTGAGATACCAATAAATGTTTCTACTGAGTCAGGTCGCTATTTTGCCCGGGCAACTTTTTAAACAGTTACACCAAGATTGGCAAGATGTACTCATTGATTTAGAGAGTCACATCGATTCAATAGAGACGTCGGTAAAAAAAGGTTCAATCACTCCAGATTTCGACAAAGTTTTTCGAGCACTCAGCAAACCCATACCAAGCATCAAAGTTGTGATTTTTGGACAGGATCCTTACCCAACAGCGGGGGTGGCTCAAGGTTTAGCTTTTTCTGCGCCCTCAGATATCGACCGTATTCCCGCCTCGCTCAAGAACATTTTTACAGAACTTCAAAATGATCTAGATAAGCCATTAAGGAGTAATCCCGATCTTTCTGATTGGGCAGAACAAGGTGTTTTGCTTCTAAACAGAATTTTGACAACAGAGTCAGGAAACTCTTTGTCTCACACAAACTTGCAATGGGAGAAAGTTACAGATCAAGTGGCTGAAGTTCTTGGCAACCGCGAGGTTGTAGCGGTCTGCTGGGGTAATTACGCTCAAGAGGTTTCACGTTTTTTTAAGAAAGACTGGCTTGTGACCTCTGCTCATCCAAGTCCACTATCGGCGTATCGAGGATTTTTTGGATCTAAACCGTTTTCCAAGGTTAATAGAATTTTAGAAGAAAACGCAATCAGCCCTATTGATTGGTGAGATCGTTGGTGATCCGTTCCAAGAAAGATCTTCTGTTTCTTATGTGGTGATTTACTGAGTTTAAAAAGGTAAAGGCCCCTGTCGCCAGGGGCCTTTACCGACTCTATTTTTTAGAGCTTTATCCCACCCATGTGTTGATAGGTGATGATAGGAAATAGACCATGAACAAAGCGGCAATGAGCCACAAGAGTGCATGAATCTCTTTACCACGACCTTGAACCAGACGAATCACGACGTGAGTAATGAAACCTGCACCGATACCTACAGTGATGTTGTAAGTGAAAGGCATCAAAATGATTGTCAAGAAAGCTGGAATCGCAATTCCCATGTCATCCCAATCAATATTCTTGATCTGAGACATCATTAGGAAGCCAACGATAATCAAGGCTGGTGTTGCAGCCTCGTAAGGAATTATGTTGACGATAGGCGATAGGACAGTTGTAAGAAGGAACAGAACACCGGTAACCACGGAGGCTAAACCTGTTCGTGCACCTTCACCAACGCCTGAAGCAGATTCGATGTATGAAGTATTGGATGAAACTCCAGCGGCGCCACCTGCGGCTGCTGCAACAGAATCAACGAGCAAAATGCGACTTGCATTTGGCACATTTCCATCTTTATCAATCAACTTTGCTTCATGACCAATTGCTGTCATTGTTCCCATAGTGTCAAAGAAATCAGCTAGCAATAGCGTAAATACGAGTAACGCCGCTGCGATAAAGCCGATCTTTGAAAATGAACCAAATAGGTTGAATTGACCCAAAAGATCGAAATTTGGTGTCGCTACAACCTCGCTAGGAATAGCAGGGACATTGAGCCCCCATCCCTTTGGATTAATAAAATCTTTACCATCTGCGGTGAACGCACCTGGAATGTAGTTAGTACCAACCTTGAATGTTCGTTCGATGATGATTGAAAGAATAGTTGCGACCGCGATTCCGATAAGAAGCGCACCCTTAACTTTCTTAACCATAAGAACAACCATTAGGAAGAATCCAACGATGAAGACAATAATTGGCCATCCAATGAGTGACTTTCCATCACCTAGTGTTACAGGTACTGGACCGACATTGGTTCGACGAACAAAACCTGCATCAACGAAGCCGATCAAGGCAATAAACAATCCAATACCGACTGAGATTGCTACCTTGAGTTGGGAAGGAATAGCTTTGAAGACTGCTGTTCTAAAGCCCGTCAAAACAAGCACGAGAATAATGAGACCTTCAAGTACGACAAGTCCCATCGCATCAGCCCATGTCATCTGCGATGCGATCGCATATGCAACGAAAGTGTTGAGGCCAAGTCCAGTTGCTATAGCAAGTGGATAATTTGCAACAACGCCCATCAGTAGTGTCATGATGCCTGCTACCAGTGCAGTAGCGGCAGCAATCTTTGCCATGCCACCTTCTCCACCGAGGAAGTCACCGTTTACATCCGTGGCACCGCCAAGAATGATTGGATTTAGTACAACTATGTAAGCCATCGTGAAGAATGTGACGACTCCGCCACGTACTTCTCGACCGACTGTCGATCCGCGTTCACTTATTTTAAAGAATGAATCCAGCATGAATTCACCTTTCTGTTTTGGTATCGGGGGTGTTTGCGACCCCGTGTGCGATTAGGCGCACAGCCTTGGGAAGGTCTTAAGCCTAATGATTACTGAGAAGTAGCCCGGGCAACGACACCAAGTGAGATGGCTATGGCTTGCCCTATGAACAACGCAAACAAGAGCGTGCCTAGGCCCACAGTGCCGCCAAGAATTGCTCCAAGAATCAAAACAAAAGCCTCGATCGTCAGCCGTACCCTTCCAATTCGAAATCCAGTCCTCGAATGCAGGGCTGTCATCAGTCCATCTCGTGGGCCCGATCCCAATCCACATGTTATGTAAAAAGCTGAGCCAATGCCCACAAGAGCAATACCAATGAAGCAGTAAATGAGAGAAACTAAGAATCTATCGGAGCTGGGAAATACCGTGATGCCAAACTGAATTGCAAAAGCTATTACTACTATATTTGAGAGCGTTCCAAACCCTGGTCGCTCACGCAAGGGAACCCATAGAAGCAAAACTAAGGTGCTTATTAAAAAGGTTGACCATCCAAGTGTTATCTCCAAACGCTCCGAAACTCCTTGTGCCAACACCGACCAGGGGGCATTACCAATCTGACTTTGTATCAGCAGCGAGTCACCTAATCCGAAAATGAAAAGTCCGAAAAATAGGATTGACGATCGACCTAACGAAAGATCCCAGCGTGATTGAGCAGTCCAAGGTGTAACTGGAACTGTTCTATGAGGTCGAAGAAATCTTTGCAACCAAATAAGCATTATTTGAGTATAACAACAACGGCTATACTTGCATGATGTTTCCTGGAATAGGCACTGCAATAAACATTGTTGCAATCGTTGGTGGTGCAACCCTTGGCGTGCTTGTCGGAACTCGCATGAAGGAGCAAACCCGAACGCTACTCACAGATGTTTTGGGTCTAGTCTTAATTCTTGGTGCCGCATCAGCAGTTCTTCCTCTGTGGTCATCACGCTATGTCGAATCTGTTCCACAGGGATGGACACTTCTGGTTGTTCTAGGCTCACTACTTATCGGGGGCCTAATTGGTTCTCTTCTTAAATTGGAAACTCGATTAGATGGCTTGGGGGAGCGCCTTCGCATAAAGTTCAAAGCAAGCAGTGAATCACCCTTTGTTGAGGGTTTCGTTGCAGCTTCTCTTTTGTTTGCAATAGGACCACTAGCAATTCTGGGCAGTATTAGTGATGGAATGGGAACAGGCATCGATCAATTGGTTCTCAAAAGCACCTTAGACTTTTTTGCGGCAATGGCCTTTGCTACATCACTTGGGTGGGGAGTAGCCGTCTCAGCTATTCCAGTTGCGGTCTATCAAGCCTCATGGACAATGGTCGGTCTTGGTCTTGGTGAGATCTTGGATGGTTATCAGATCGATGCAATGACGGTAGTTGGCGGAATCATGCTTATGTGTATCGCTTTACGTCTACTTAATATTAAGCACGTGGCAGTGGGTAACTTACTTCCCGCCTTAGCGGTGGCACCCATAATGGCTTTAGTAGTGCACTCGTTTATTTAAATAGTTGCTGCGTCAATCACAAATCGATACTTAACATCACTTGCAACAGTCCTTACGTATGCCTCATTGATGTAGTTTGCATCAATGACTTCGACATCGCTTAAAATGTTGTGTTCTCCACAAAAATCGAGCATTTCTTGTATCTCCGGAAGCCCACCAATCATGGTTCCTGCGATGCTTCTTCTACCGCTTAAAAGATTACGAACATTGATCTTGTACGGCTGTGCAGGAATTCCTACTACAACCAAAGTTCCATCAAGTTTTAAAAGCTTTAAGTAATCGTCAATTACTATTTCAGCACTAATTGTGTTGAGAATTAGGTCAAACTTCTTTTGAATCGGTTTGAAATTGTCAGGATTATTTGTTGCGATAAATGCATGTGCGCCCATCGCTAGAGCGTCAGCTTCTTTGCTTGGTGAGTGGGAGAGAACCGTTACTTCTGCGCCCATCGCTACAGCAAATTTCACCCCCATGTGTCCTAGGCCGCCAAGACCCATTACTGCAACCTGCATTCCAGGAGAAGTTTTCCAATGTTTTATTGGCGAATACAAAGTTATCCCAGCACAGAGCAAGGGGGCTACTCCACGCAAATCAAGGTTTGTAGGAATCTTTAGAGCGTAGTCTTCATTGATTACAAAAAAATCGCTATACCCACCCATTGCCACAGTTTTTCCGTCGGCCTCCATAGCGTTATATGTTCCGATCATTCCCTTTGAGCAATATTGTTGAAGACCAGCTGTGCAATTACTGCAGGTTCGGCATGAATCGATAAAAACTCCGACGCCAATAGGATCGCCCACTTTGAATTTTGTGACCTTACGCCCAATAGAGGTAACTATTCCAGCGATCTCATGACCTGGAACCATAGGAAACATTGATGGCCCCCAATCTTCGGCCACTTGATGAATATCGCTATGACATATTCCAGAGTACGAAACTTTCAAAGCAACATCATGATCGCCTACATCACGACGATCAAATGAGAATGGTATTAGTGGCGATCCTGCGCTCATCGCTGCGTATGCTCTCGTTTTCATATCGCTTACTCCTTAAATGGAAGTGGTTGTGGTGAAGTATGAGCTGCTCGTGAACCGCTCGCCGTAACTTGTCGCATGTGATGTCGCCTGCAAAGAACTTCGTAGGCTACCTGAGCACCGGGGGCAACATCGCCGACTACAACTTGTTCACCTTCAGTGACCATAGTTCCACCGATAGTTCGTGCATTATGTGTAGCCCGTGAGCCACACCAGCAAAGCGCTTCGACTTGCAGAGTATTTACACGATCGGCGAGTTCTACTAATCGTGCAGATCCCGGAAAGAGTGAAGTTCTAAAGTCCGTAAGAATTCCAAAGGCATACACATCAATCCCGAGTCCATCGACGATTCGAGCAAGTTGATCTATCTGCGACCGTTCATAAAATTGTGCTTCATCACAGATGATGTAATCGATTCGCTCACCTACCGATAGATGATCCACAACATATTTGTGCAGATCTAAACCGGGAAATACCTCTATAGCCGGACTAGACAAACCTAATCTGGAAGATATGGTGCCGCTGCCCGCTCGATCTTTATTGGTAAATATAAAACCAGTTCGTCCACGAGATTGATGGTTATGAGCAGTTTGAAGAGCAAGAGTTGATTTGCCGCTATCCATTGTCCCGCAGTAGTAGATCAGTTCGGCCATGGTGCGCATCCTGCCATAGCCGGTCAGGTTTTTCCTATAAAACCAGCGTGGTCATTACTACATTAAGAAATATAGCGATCGCTAACGTCAAGCGGTGGCCCGGCCGTTATTAGTTGATTCCCAATCTATGGCTTCTAAAAGCCGTTTGAATCTGGTGGTGCGCTTTTGCTGCGACTACAACACACCAATTTTCTTCAACGATGCCAATAATTTTGGAGCTAGGTGCTCGCTCATAGCATTGGTTAGATGAGAGTGATCACGATAGGTGACAATCCCATCAATTACCGCTGGACATGTTCGATTGCAAAGCCACGGCGTCGGGTTGATGGCTATAAGCCCTCTGGCTACCTTCGGATTGATCTTCGTTGCTTCATCACATTTAGCACTTCGTCTTGCTGCGAGACAGTCGGGAACGTTGATCGTTCGAAATGGAGTATCGGAAATATAGATCGGAAAATTTGTCAGAGGTTTTAAACGGTTATAGAGAATTTCTTCCCCTTTAATCCACCAATCAAGACCATCTTTAGTTGAATATGGCTCGTATTGGGGCTGTAATCCGGTCGCAATAACGGCTAAGGGTTTGATCTTTTCTATGCGAGATATAGATTCGTTGCGAAATTCTTGGCAATCTGCGATCGAGTATTGACCGTCGACCTCTTTGATCACTTCCGCGGCGGGGCACGCATTTTTAGTGAGGCTGACAATCTTGAGATTGTTCTCACGTCCAATGAGGTTTAGGGCTGGCAACCAATGAGCTGCGTGTGAATCGCCATACAAAACAAGCGTTTCTTCTCCCTTTAAGTCTCCGTATTCACACACAGGTGAAACTGTCTGCCCGAGAGTGAGATTGCATCCATCTTCGAAATTGACCGATTTGGCGACTATTTCATCGAGAGAGTATTTGCCGCCTTCACTTATCGTGATGGTGTTGCTATAGGAAAAGAAAATAGCGGTTCCCGTAAGTATTAGTCCTGTCGTTGTCGCTACAGTGATTTTGAAAGTACCTCGATTTTTCCACGTCACATATCTCAATGGTTCTTCGACAAATCTATGTGTGAGATCGGCAAGAAAAACAGTAAAGGAAAGTAGAAGAATCTTCTCGGTTAAAGATAGCGGGCGAGCCCAATATATTGAAGGTATTACCAAAACAGGCCAATGCCATAAATAAAGTGGATAAGAAATTTCTCCCAGCCATTGAGTTACTTTGTTGTTTCCTAATTTGTCTAGTAATGGTGGCCATCTTTGAGAAGAGAGAATCAGAAGTGATGTTCCCAGTACCGGAATGATCGCAGCAGTCCCGGGAAATGCAGTTTGATCGTTATATTTCATTGCGGCAAAGACGAGTGATGGAACAGCAATCAGTGCCAAGCTAGGGTTGGCGAACTTGGAAAGTGGAATGAAAACTAGAAGAGAACCTATTGCTAGTTCCCAAGCTCTGGTTGGAAGAATATAGAAAGACCATATTGGTGATACTTCTGTTAGATAGAGTGAAAAAATAAATGAAGCTGAACCTATAAGACAGATCCCGATGATTGTTACCTGGCGCCGACCAAATTTATAAAGTCCCAGGAGAATAAGAGGCCAAAATAGATAAAACTGTTCTTCAACTGCAAGCGACCAGAAATGAATAAACGGTGAGGGTGTTGCATTTAAGTTCTGATAATCGGTATTCCATAAGGCGAAGAAGAAATTTGATACGTATGTAGAAGCTGCAATGAGATCTTTTCCGAAGGATTGTCGCATTGAAAAGGGGAGTAGAAACCATCCTGCAATTCCTGTAGAAATTATGACTACAAAAGAAGAAGGAAGTAATCTACGAAAACGACGAGCGTAAAAAGCGGATAAATCAACCGTACCTGTACTGCTTAGTTCGCGGAAAAGTAAGCCAGTAATTAAATATCCTGAGATAACATAAAAGATGTCGACACCGATGTATCCGCCAGGAATCCAATCTGCGTGATAGATTAAAACCAAGAGTGCGGCAACTGCGCGCAAAGCTTGAATCTGAGTAATACGAGTCGATAATCTCATCAGGAAAGCAGAGAGTGGATTCTGATCTCTGGAAACTCGGATGCGATATTCGTTCGACCTTCCAGAACGGAAATTTCACTTAGAAGTGCGACATCTGTAACTGTGGCACCGGTCTCCTTAACTAGTGAGATTGCAGCCAGGAGAGTGCCGCCAGTGGCCAGCACGTCGTCGACTAAAAGCACTCTCTGACCAGGTTTAAATGCATCGATGTGTATCTCAATTTCCGCAGTTCCATACTCCAAGCTGTATTCACGTGAAATTACAGTATGCGGCAATCTTCCTTTTTTGCGAATAGGAACAAATGGTAATTTTTTATTTATGGCAATAGCGCTACCAAGAATAAAGCCACGTGCTTCTATTCCCGCAACTGCATCGTGAGGAAATTCTGATGCACTCATCGCTTCGACCACCGTTGCAAATGCGTCGGCGTTTCCTAGAAGAGGGGTTATGTCTTGAAAAAGGATTCCTTCAGATGGATAATCTTTAATGTAGCGAATGAGGGACAGAGCCTTTTCGATGCTATTCATAAATGATTATCTTACTCTGTGACCAATCGGTGTCCGAGAGGGGACTTGAACCCCTAATCCCTTGCGGGAACTAACACCTCAAGCTAGCGCGTCTGCCAATTCCGCCACCCGGACTAAGTGATGGCCAAGGATAGCAATCCAGTGCCACAATAGCGAAATG
>Ga0247722_10000883_pt1 | contig 17374 bp, 15 predicted proteins | sample MSEWelMarce3H_FC_FD_189094 | JGI IMG/M metagenome (GOLD analysis project Ga0247722, IMG submission 189094) | Subsurface sediment microbial communities from gas well in West Virginia, United States - MSEEL Well Study Marcellus 3H_FC | ecosystem: Environmental > Terrestrial > Deep subsurface >... | reverse complement strand
CGCATACAATGCGGCTGAGACCGAAGTATTAAATCTATCCGTAGCATCCTCAGTATCTATTATATCATTCTCATCTTTTATATCATATGTTACAACATCGTTTATATGATCTTTAACGGCTTCAAATGGAAATGATTTGTCTTGGGCATTATTATTTTCTAATGTGGGTGACTGATTACCTTCGTCAATCATTAGAAACACATTACCTGAACCTTGTTTATCGGAATCTTGTTGGTCGGAATCATCTTGACTTGAATTGCCTGTAATAAACTCTCTATAGACATATGTATTTACATCATTGTTTAAAATTTTATTAATTATCGCCATTAATTTATTCATATATTTTTCGTGTTCTGCGCGTGGTTCATTTTCCGCAGGCCGTTCATCCGCACATTCCAATATTTCATCGTCTATATTAATAATATTCTTAGTTTCTATTTCAGAAGGCGGTTCGCTAGATATTTGCTCTCGTTTTTTGTCATCTAACATTTTTTGATGTTGTAATTCCTTAAACCGCTTTTCCTTTACTAATTTTTCTTTTAATTTTTCCAAATAAATAATTCGTTGCTGTATTTGCTTATTTTGTATGCCCTTGTTGTTATTAAACATATTAAAATTCATATTCCTATTATAGCCAAATATTATAATTATTTTTTTTGTAAAAGTAATAGTATACTGATTTATATATAAATGGATTCAGAAGATTCTGTTAAGCACGACAAGTCTCATCGTAAGAGCAAATCACATATTTCTAAGGCGTTAACTGACGCATTCACTACTACTATAGTACATGGAGCTATTGTAGCTAGCTACGTTCAAAATCACTTGGACAAGAACAATGACGAGGAAGAGGAAGAGGAAGAGGAAGAACCCAAAAAACAAAACAAATATGTTAAAATGTTTAAGTTGGTAAAAAAAATAATTAAGGACGTTAACAAAGAAAGTGCTAATCACCATAAAAACATAAAGGATATTTCCGAAAATGCTTCAAAAAAAATGGCAGATTTACTTAAGCCAAAGAAGCACGATTATTAGATTGTCGACTATTTAAAATGATATGGGTTCTTTTATAAACGGGTAAATATATAACTTAAAAACATAATAGGTTATATATTAGTATAATGAATATTGTGAAAGGAATCGATCAATACGACGAAAATTATGTGTTTTTTTGCGACCCCATTAAGAATAATGTCATGAATGAAGGTTCATTCATTCGAATCATTTATTCAACACCCAATGTAGTATTAAATGGAGTATATATTTTAATTACGTTAAACGATATTTCGTGCGAGAAATATTACAGTAAATATAGATGCGGGTTTAACGCCATAGCCCACAAAGAACTAATCGATAATCTTAAAATTATTGAAGACGGCCTACTGAAAAAGGTCAACATTCAACAAAAAATCCCCCAAAACAAAATAAATGAACAACTTAAAAATGGGAATTTAAAGGTATTTTCGGAGATTACAAATAAAACAACGTGTTCGTTTATTCTAAAAATATCCGGAATATGGGAAACCCAATATAATTATGGGTTAACATATAAGTTTATTAAGGTGAACCACCCGATCTGAAACCATCTGTTCTAAAATATTTAAGAATTATATATAAATTCACGGTTGAGATTGCCGTAAATACTCCTATTAAATAAATCATATTTGTTTGAACGCCTGATATTCTTCCGGTTTCTTCAAACAATGGAGTAGAAATGTTTTTATACACGATATATAATTGAATTAATATTAGAATTACATTTATTGTGCTAAATGTATAATATCCATACGACACGTGGTCCTCAATTATTGGTTTTCTATACATTATTAACAAATATAGAATAAATGCTATAACTCCCAACAGTAATATAAATGGCCCGGTTGTTGATAAAATCGCGAGTAGCATTTGTAGCGTTGTTTGACCCGGTGTTGATTTTTTTGATATGCCATATATTAAAATCATTAATATCAACATAATACCTAAAATCAATGCGGAATATCCGGCAATATAAGCATCCATCGATACGCTGCCTGACGAAAAACTCCCAATTATAAATGCTATTATTCCAGCCAGAATTAATCCTTTGTACATACCGGAATACCAATCCTTCATCTATACTATTGCGTGATAATAATTTTTATCTACTATTATCACCCATCACTTATTCCTTATTTCCTATTCTTTACTCTTTACTCTTTATAGTTTCCTTTAGCTCGTCAATCTCCTTCTGCATATCCTGCATTTTTGAGACAAGCAGCGGGATCAATTCGATATAATTTACTGTTTTATAACCTAACACATTATCCTTTACAAGGTTTGGATATAATTGCTCCACATCCTGGGCTATAAATCCATAGTGTATGTTCTTATTTGTATCCGCCTTAAAAGTATATTCCATTGGCTTTAAACTCAACAACTTAGTCTTGTTGTTTTCGGATAATGGTATCATATTTTCCTTTAAGTTCGCATCAGATGTGTTGTACAAAGACCCCTGCACAATCAGATCATTATTAATATATACAGGTTTTTTATTGTCTGACGGAGTTATTACACGTAAACCACTTGGCAATTTTAAATAAATCCATGGAATCGCACCACTCACGCCAACTATAAATTCTTTTACGTTTTGTGTATTACTAGATTGTTTACCGCCATAATTTGCAACTGTTCCAATATAGGACATTTATATTATACTATTCTATTGTTTTTTTATTAAATTAATGTATTATTATATAAAAAATAAATATAATATTATATAAAATATGCAGGGTTATGTTAAACGACCAGAACAACCACAGGTTTTCAACACAAATACGAATCATCCATTGATACCTAATTCCCAAGAATACATGTTTTACAAGAAATACGTTTCAATACATTCAGAAGATCGTGACATGCTTAAATATCCCAACTCGTCTGAATTTGAGATTATGTTGCCTGAAGATATGTTAAATGTGACAACATTGAGATTATCCGATTGGTCATTCCCGTCCAATTATAATACTTTTTCTGTAGAGAACAATAATGTAGTAATGACTTTTAAAATTAACAACCCTTATAATCCAAACGTAAATGGTGTCAGCAACCTTCTTGTTCAGCTAACATTCAAATACTTTTTTGAAAACGCTGATACGACATTTTCGATCAAAATTTCGAACGGGTTTTATAACCCCGAGCAAATGGTTACCGAGTTGACGAATAGATTTAATACTTCGGTCTCAGCCGCATTGTATGCGTACTTCACCACGCAATCAACCAATAGCTCTTTGACCGCAGCCGAACGAGCGGAATATGTCCAAGCACTGCAACTATTGGCTACCGCCGGAGGTTACACAAACTTTGTTATTGTTTATAACAACGTCGAGCAAAAAATTTGGTTTGGAAATATTTGCGACGGATTCATCTTAACAAATACCGCGCAGATCAATCGCGAAGCACTGAACGAGTCCTCATTGTGTGTTAATCGTTCGCATAATCCCGATTTCAGCAATTGGGGGTTACCTGCCAATTTAGGCCTCAGTCGCTGCGATATAGCAGCCACAACGGCAACCGCGCTTTCTGGTGAAGTTTCTTTATATAATAGTCAGTTCGTACCACGATTTTATTATGGCGATGTTTTCCCAGGTGATAACGGGTTTTGGCTTCTACCAAATCCCTCGCTTACAAACTCGAATGTTTATTGGATCGAATCTACTTATAAAATTAATTTGATGGGACCTGCTTATATGTATATGGAACTAGAGGGACAAAATTGTATTGACGAAACGGCGCCTTATAATGTTAGCGATTTTACATTGAAAACCAATGAAACTAACGGTATTGTAAATTCAGCGTTTGCGAAAATCGCCATTCCATCGACTCCAATGTCTCAGTGGTTCGATAACGAACATATGCCATATAAGTTCTATTACCCGGCCGCAGAGAGAATGAGGAAATTAAAGGTAAGACTAAGATATCACGACGGTCAATTAGTAAACTTTGGTGTTTTCAATTATTCGTTCACAATTGAATTCATTTTACAGTTGCCACAAATATTGAGAAAATCACACAATATATCGTACAATAGCAACACATATTAGAGGTACAGACTCTATATCTTATATTTGTCTTGTATCCACGACTTTAAAATAACAATGTCGCATATTTTATAGTCTTCGCTCGTTTCCGGAGCAAATGGTTTTATATCATAAAAGTTGGGTTTTTTCATTTTTGTCGTCTTATAAAATATATAATCGCCCTTGGGCCCCCGCCGGATTGTTGTAGACGCATTAATTTCGCGGATTAAATTACTCCCCTCTTCGAGATATTTTTTCACATCATCAAATGTGATATTTTCAATCGGTCTATTTCCCAACTCTTTTAATGTTTTGGAATTCTCTCCCCAGCTTATATACAACCCAAATTTTCCCTTGCGTAATATAACATCCTTACCGTTATGTTGACCTAGAATAAACTGGCTGTTGGCTGTCTTCTTCGTGTCAACCAAATCTTCAACTGTGTAGGCACCCGCTTCTAAATTTGTAACATCAATGTCTTTTTTAATTGGTTTAAATTTTATCTCCTCCTTACCATCAACTTCCTCTATACATTTAATAACCGGACCATATTTGCCAATCATATATGTATTATTTTCGTCTAGTTTTATTTCTATTTTCGTTTCGTCCTTTAGCCCATCCACCAAGGAATCTATTTGTAAATTACAACTCTTACATAACTCGACCCAATTTTCTTCTCCCTTGGCAATCTTATCGAGAGAAGACTCCATAATACTAGTGTAGTTATAATCAAACAGATTGCCAAAATGTTTTTCTAAAAATTCCATAACAACTCGTCCCATCGGTTGTAATACTAGCTTCCCTTTTTCGTTTCCAAATTCTCTCTTTGTTTCGATTTCAAATATTTCATCATTTTCCAATTCAAAATCTTTACATACGACCTCCTTACCTTTCACATCTTCCTTCTTGACATAACCTCTGTCTTGAATCTTATCAATGAGAGAAGAAAAGGTGGATGGTCTTCCTATCCCATTCTCTTCCAATAACTGAACTAATCGGGCTTCGGTGTAATGTTGTTTTATCCCTTTGATCGTGACCTTCGCAGCGATTTTTTTATATGGGATTTGCGCATTCTGTTTGATCTGTTGAAGATAATAATATTCTTTATTTTCGGTCGGGTATTTTTTTGCTACAATTTTCCACCCCGGGAAGTCAATTATTTCGGTCGTGTATGCGAACTTATTATCATGAAAGGCTGAAATGTTTGCCGTTATTGAATAGAGCGACGCAGGTGCCATACAGCTCTCCAATGTATTCTCCCAAATGAGCTTATACATCCGCTTCTCCTTGCTATCCATTTTTTCTGGTAGATCATAGAGAGAAATATTGGTTGGACGAATTGCTTCGTGAGCTTCTTGCCGAAGGCTGTCCTTGACATTAGCCTTGTCTTTATCCACCGCCTTTTTCCCCTTCTTTTTTACAACAGGTTCCTCCTTAACAGCCCCAGCCACCATGCTGTCAATATGCTCGCCAATATATTTCTCTCCGTCAGCATAAGTACGGGTGATATACGTCTTCACACCGTCAATAAACTCCGCACTATATGTCTTCGAATCTGTTCTCATATATGTTATATAACCGCCTTCATATAGTAGCTGACAAATTCGCATCGTTTCTTTTGGCGCATAATGTAGCTCGTTGCTGGCGACTTGTTGAATCCTTGACGTTGTAAATGGCTCTGGAGGCTTCCTAAACACCTTTACTGGCTGAGAGCACGTATAAATATGCGAAAAATCCGCGCTCCCGTCTAAAAATTCCGTCACAGAATCTTCCGTTTCGTATTTCCCCTGAGGAGTTAACTCAAAACACAGATTGGAATTAGTAAAATAACCAGTCACATTATATACCTTTTTCTCTTCGGATGATTTGATTTCCTGCTCGTTATCATAAATAAGTCGAAGTGCCGGCGTCTGACACCTACCAGCACTAAGCGCACTATCTTTCCCCTTCGCAGTAGTTATAAATTTCCATAACATCGGCGAGACCTTAAATCCTACAAGTATATCGAGTATCTGGCGTGCCTGTTGAGCATTAACCAAATCCATATTAATTGTTCCAGGATTTTTTATCGCATTTTGAATCGCGGTCTCCGTAATTTCATTAAATATAATACGCTTTGTTTTATTTATATCTAATTTAAAAATTTGCGCTACACAAAAACTTATTTTTTCGCCCTCTCTATCTCCGTCTAACGCAAGAATAACTTCGTCAGCACTTTTGATCTCCTTTCTTAAAACTTCTATTTGTTTTTTCTTTATAGAGTTGTCAATAATTGTATATGTGGGTGTAAAATTATTTTCAATGTCAATGTTCTTTATTGAATTAATCTCGCGTAAATGGCCATAAGAAGCAACGCATTTATAACCCGGACCCAAATATTCTTCTATTTTTTTACATTTGGCAGGCGACTCTACTATTACAAGGGTGGTAGTAGTTGAATATTTTTTTGACATAAATGTATATATTTTATATACAGATACATTTATGTTATTTTGATAAGGGTTTTAATTATTCGAGTGCTTAAATTGCTTCCAACTAATTGTCACCTCCGCCTTTTTAGGCTCAGGAGCCTTTTCAGAATTCGCGTCTAATTTTTCGGCCTTTTTTAGTGCGCTATCTACATATAACTCCTTCAATAGCGACCCAACCATAAACGAGCCCTCGTGCTGATCCAACTCTCCATCTTCAATTTTTCTTAATACATCTAAAAATTTGTTTAATATATTAATATCAATCTCATCCTTTCTCACCTTGTTAAAAATATCAGTATAGTAGGTAAATAAAAAATTACTTTCGTTCACACATTCGTTATATATTTTCTCATCATCTCCCCTGTACTTTGCCTTTAGAACAATCATATTATTTATTTCGTTTCGCAATACCTGACTATGTCGTAGATTGCGTATTAATCCGGTCTGGTCTTCAACATTATTAGCCTTAATCATGTTAGACAACTGTAAACGCTGTTTATCGTCCATTATACCTATAATCATATTTAGTATTTTATTTTTAAACTAAAAAAAATCTATATATATTATATAATGTCTACTCAGGGAATGATCTATCCAACATCAAAAGCAATGCTTGCGGGCAATCCTCGCGATTCGGCCATTGCTCAATTACACGGATCAAATCAGCGCCAATTAGCCGCAAATGCATCAATGGCTGGCGGCAAAATGAAAAGAAAACATCGTGGGGGAGCTGCTGCCAGTAACGGCACTATTACTGTGCCTGTAATAAAAACCCTCTACACTCCTCAAGGTGGGGTCGGAACAAATCCAACTGACCAAATGACCGGAAACGCAAAAACGTCTACACAAATGGCGGCCAATCAGGTTTACGATAATCAAGCTACCCAAATGGGCGGCTCTAAAAGAAGAAAGGGTGGCAACCCAAATTGGTTATGGGGATGTATGAGCGGTGGAAAAAAGAAGAAGAAGACGCGAAAGCTAACAAAACGATCGCGCAAAAATAAACAGACTAGAAGGAGACGACATTAAATAACCGCATTATTTTTCAGTTCATTTTCAGTCTCAGTCGGTCGTATAAGCTCAATAAACCTCATTGAATTCATTTTATTTATGAGAGAACTGTAAATATAGGTCAATTCTCTCACAAATTGCAACTTTCTTGGCTTCTCCTGCCTTACAGGATATAAACTCTTAACGTCTGGAATACCCAATACACGATTAAATGTTGGTATATTATCCCAAAACATTTCATATTTTACCGCATATATGCCGTAATTTCTATTGCTCGGAACAGTATAATTATTAAAAAACTCTGTTACTCCGTATAAATCTCGACCTGATTTTAATACATCAAATAAGTGTATGTCCCCGTTATTTTGACACTTTATATGTTGTAAATGAGGAATATTTGGCCCCGCGGCCTGAGCAAATCTACTAAATATAACAGGAAGCGGATTTCTATAAATAAAAATCACCTTGTAGTTTTTAATTTTGTCTTCTGGGATTGCCGTGCTGTTAAACCACTCATTGTAAACGTCTTCTGGACTATTTTCCTTTCCGATATGCGACAAATTGTTCGGCGGATACCTGTCGTGAACATGATAGACATTACCAAAATTAGAGAGGTAATTAAATACAGCCGTCGACCCCGAACCACCATAACTACAAACTAAATAATTCATATCTTTATTGAAATAATTCTGTGCGACAACATCTTTCTTCTCATGATAGGGGATAACTGTTTGTTTACCATAATTAAATAACTGTAACGAAAATCTACTCATTATTATAATAATAATGACACATATTATTATTCATCCAAATAAACTTGGTTCCATTAATAATTTTATATTTATAATATAAGTTATGCCATCTGGAAAAAACTGGGTTAATTTTTTATATGTAAATCTAGCATTTGCAATATATATTGCGGGTGTTTTTTATTATAGCAGAGTTGCAGAAATAAAAGCCAATTGGCCTCTATACCGATGTAATCCAATGTATATGCCTTTAGCAGACAACATGGAAGAAAATTTTGTATATTGTATTCAATCGATGCAAACAAACTTTATGGGATACTTATTACAACCATTGACGTTCTTAACAAATTCCCTCGGAGGTATGATGGGTGGGGTAATGGGTGAAATTAACAGCATTCGAGCCATGTTTAATAAGATTCGAACCTTCTTTACCGAAATAGTTCAATCAATTTTTGGAGTTTTTCTTAACCTAGTTATTGAATTTCAAAGAATAATAATTGGTATTAAGGATCTTATCGGAAAGACGGTTGGTATTATGGTAAGTCTAATGTATGTTATGGACGGAAGTATAAAAACAATGAATAGCACTTGGAATGGCCCACCCGGGCAACTTGTTCGAGCACTTGGTAAATGTTTCCACCCTGACACTAACATTAAACTAGAAAATGGTATAGTAAAGCACATGAAGGATGTTAATTTAGGAGATATTTTAGAAGACGGCTCATTTGTAGAATCGATTATGAAAATTGATAATGCGCGCGAACCAATACCATTATATGAGATTAAAGACGGCGAAGAATCAATTTACGTAACCGGATCACATCTTGTTTATGATAAATCCGCACTCAAATTTATTCAAGTAAAGGACTATTCAAATGCGAAATTGTCCACCATTGAGACAAAATGGTTTACTTGTTTAATCACGTCCAACCATCAGATCCAAATCGGAGGAGAGACATTCTGGGATTGGGAAGACCACTTTGTAAAATACGACATTTCGCAAATGTAGACAAATTAATTTCACAAGTATAGACAGTTTCTATATTTGTGATATTTGAGATATTACCACACTTTTTTTAAACATATATACTATATGGACAATCCTAACTTAGAAAATATTAATAAAATGTATGAAAAATTAAACTACTTTGATCAATACAGCGGATCAGTTATATTATTTTTTATTATTACCATCGTTCTTTGTTTCCTTGTAGCATACTGTTTCATTATGATAAATACGCAACCTATCATTGCTGATTGGGCGAATCAACGATGTAAACCAAATATAATTCCATTCGCCGGCCTTATAACTCGCCCGGTCGGTATGTCGGCGTTTGAATACACCGCACAAAACTTTAACTATTGCATACAGAATATTAACTCTAGTATTACTGGAACAGCACTTCAGCCTCTAACCTTTGTAACAAATATGCTAAAAAATATGGCATCGGAAATTAAAGACTCCGTCCAAAACATTAGAGGAATGTTCGATAAGGTTAGAACCATGTTTTTACAAATATCACAGGAAATAATGGGGCGAATTATGAATATTATGATTCCGCTCCAACAAATAATTATTAGTTTTAAAGATTTGATGGGCAAAATACAAGGATCAATGACCGCGGCCTTGTTTACACTACTCGGCTCATACTACACATTAAAATCCTTGATGGGAGCAATTACTCAATTTATTATAACCATTTTGATAACATTGGCCATTCTTATTGCCGTATTTTGGGCAATTCCATTTTTTGGATGGGCTGCCGCTATCGCAAATACTATCATATTTATCGCTATTTCGATTCCGATGATAATTATATTGGTTTTTATGAATGACGTATTAAATGTTAGTTCAGACCGACCTATGCCACGCGTTAAATGCTTTGATACAGACACATTAATTATGATGAATGATGGAACTAAAACAAAAATATCCGACATTAAAAACGGTGATGTTTTACACGGAAATAATGAAGTCACAGCTACCTTCAAGCTCGAAGCCAAAAACTCGATCATGTACAATTTAAATGGTATTGTTGTGTCCGATTCTCATATAATGAAATATAACGACAAATGGATACATGTATCAGAATGCCCTGAGGCCATCAAATATGCAGCATATGAGAAACCATATTTATATTGCCTTAACACCGCGAATAAAACTATCGAGATTAACGGAATTACGTTTACAGACTGGGATGAAATATATGACGACGATATTAAAGAAATTAAGAACAATGGGCTTGTTAAGATTGAACAATTAGCAGACATTCATAGATATTTTGATGGAGGTTTTGTCGGGACAACTAAAATAAAGCTCAAGAATGGCCAAGTAAAGGATATTAGGGATATTAAAGTAGACGATGTTCTTGAACGCGGAGAGAATGTATATGGAGTAGTTAAAATAAATGGTGCGAATGTCAACGAACAAGCCAAATATAATTTAGGCAAAAATGCGTTTGTCGAGGGAGGACCCAATTTGACAATATGCGACAAAAATATTTTAGTAAAAAGCACCATATATTTAGGGCAGAATAACAAACAAAATTTAGCCGAAAAACACGAGGAACTATATCATTTATTAACGGACACGAAAACATTTTATGTGGACAAAGTTAAATTTTACGATTACAACGCAGCAATTGACCTATTTTTAGCAAAGAATAAAGGAAAATTATTATCTATGAAATATGTATAATATGGATATAACAATACTAGGATATAAGTTTAATGTCGAAATATTAATCTTAATTGGCGTTGTTTATTTAATTTTGGTCGGACATATGTTTTGCGGATGTTGCAACTTTACTATGATGGAGGGACTCTCGATGATGGAGGGAGCTGCTACTGCCGCCACCGCCGCAGTGGCTGACAGCGCTTCGAAAAACGCACCCGCAAAAAAGGCGAATTTACACACTCAGGTCGCCGCAGGAACAGATTCTGATATGGCCGCCACACCGCCGCCATCTGTCCCGACAACTCCTACCAAAGAGGGCTTCACCGGAGCAAATATCAATTACGGCGAATCATCGGTTTTTGATTTAAGTGGCGACACACCTGTTAATACCTCGTCATGGGGCGCTCCTAATATGACAGTTGTCCCTGGCCAACCATTGAATCCGGCTGTTAAGAAATTTTTGGCTCGTGAACCCCAGCCTGTGCCTCTACCTGAAGGCGAAATGTTGCTCTTTGCCAACACACCATTTAAACCTGAATGTTGCCCCAACACATATAGCAATAGCAGCGGATGTGCCTGCATGACGGGTAAACAGTACAATTTTTTAATAACGCGCGCTGGAAATAACGTGCCCTACTCTGAATATTAAATTTTGTCGCAACTAATTAGTTTTGTAAATCTTAAAATTACAATCATACATATATATTTTAATCGTATTTAATATATATATGGCACAGACTCGAAAGCATTCCAAGAGACGTAAACAAACCCGAAAAATGCGTACTCAAAAATGTAAAAATGCCGTTACAACATGTCCGATAGGATTGAAGCCATTTGAGGTTCAATTTAGCAAATCGGTAAAAAAAAATAAAGATGTGTTAAACAAAAAACAGTTCGCAAAACAATTGTTAAGCAAATTCGCACCAAATAGTATCAAACCTGAGGACAACTTTTATGATTATATCAACTACCAATGGTTAAAGGATGTCACTTTAGAGCAACAGCAAAAATACATTGTTCAAATCGACAATTTCAGGTTAGCGCAAGATAAAGTGTATAGAGAACTCAATGGGATCATTTTAGATTACGTTAAAAACAATAATAACGCCCTAGCGAAAAACCTGAAAAACTATTACACGTCTGTAGTCGAAATGAACCCCAAATCGTATTCTAGAAAATTGGCACGAGAAGCTGAAACTACTGTTGAGAAGTTTTTTGCCAAAAAGGATCCTTGGGAAATGTTGGCATTTTTCAACAGCGATGAGATGTTGAGTTTTAGCGCACCGTTCACGTGGTCACTAAATCCCGACGACAAGGATGTTAAGTGTTATAGATGTTACATTGGTTCTCACCAGTTCGAACTATTAGACTTAAATGTCTACTTTGACGATGGCACCGAAGCTGCATACAAAAAAAAATACAAGGAAGCTTTCATAAAAAATACCAAAAAGATTTTTAATGTTGCCCTCGGGAAAAACAATTATAACCCACAAGATGTCTTTGATGTTGAGGTTGAAATTTTCAACGCTCTTGGATGCGTTGATGTTACAACCAAAGAAGAAAGCTATAATAAGGTACACGCAAGCGAGGCGCTATCTAAATATGGCTTCGACTGGATAAAGTTCTCAAAACACCTTGGATTCAAAACCGCACCCGAATTTTTTATCGCAAGCAACCTAAACTACCTTAAATGCGGGTCTGATTTATTCTTAAAAAATTGGGATAGCCCGAAATGGAAAACATACTGGTTATACATTTTATTAAAGAGAATCGTTCGAATTACTCGCGGTTGGGAGGGCGTTATTTATGAATTCAAGGGAGACTTTGAAAGAGGACAGGAGGTAATTAATAGAAGCGACGCCGTAAGCGCATCATTATACATGTCTGTTCCATTCAACACATTTTTAACTGACGAATATGTTAAGAAATATGAAAACCCACAGGCAGTAGAATACGTTAGAATAATGTGTAACGATCTTAAAGAGGTGTTTAAAAGACGATTGTCTCGCAATACCTGGTTAGCCCCGTCAACAAAAAAATACGCACTAAAGAAGCTCGATCATTTTAATTTCGTATATGGTAAGCCCGACGGACTACGCGAAGACCCAATTCTAAACTATGGAACATTGTTATATGATAACATGCAAAAAATAAACGATTGGAGACACCATAAATTTATAGAACTTGAAGGAAAGGGTGTTATTGATATTCCAATGATGGATTGGAGTCAATACCCCGTTAAAATGGCCGGAACGCAAGCATATATTGTAAATGCCTCTTACACTCCATCTAAAAATTCCATTTACATTAACCTTGGATACATCCAAAAGCCGTTTGTAGATTTAGATGAAAGAGGAATTGAGTACAATCTTGCGCATATTGGTTTTACGATTTCACACGAATTATCGCACGCATTCGATGATTGGGGCAGCAAATATGGGTGGGATGGTAACATGAATGACTGGTGGACGGATAAGGATAAACAATATTTTAAAAAGCTACAAATGGACGTGGTCAAGCAATATGAAGAATTTGCTGCCAGAGATGGAATTAAGTTCGACGCATCTATTGGCATAGGTGAAGACTTGGCAGATATTTCTGGAATGGCCATTTGTAACGAATATTTACAAGACTTTCAGGATAAAAATGAAGACTTGATCCCAATTAGACAGGCATCCTATGAGGGGTTTTATACATATTTCGCGTTCCAACAGAGACAAATTATTCGTAAAAAGGCGTTGAAGGCGCAGTTAAAAACTAACCCTCACCCACTCGATAAATATAGATGTAATGTTCCATTATCACGTTCAGTCATATTTAGAGCATTGTATAATGTTCAGAAGCAGGATGGTATGTGGTGGCACAATACAGACACCATTTGGTAAAATAATCATTTCAAATTATAATATAATTCAATTATATTTTGAAACCTTAATGTCAATCTTTTTCTACCATTACCTCCTTCGAAACCTTCCTAATGATTTTCTCTTCCTTCTCAAAATCATTGTCACCTTTTCCACCCATGGCCTCCATAATAATTTTACTGTATTGGTCAGAGTAGCGAGAAGTACTTTTGGTACAATCTGGGTGCGCTTCTTTAAACTTTGGTAGCATTCGTGCGTTTTTATCCGCAACCTTTCTTACCATTTTATGCATTTTCTTTTGTTCATCGTCCTTTTCCCACGTATCTTCATCTTTAATGTACATTGTTTCACGCTTTTTATCGGTACAATGAACCGGCCTCTGAGTAACATCAAGATCCTTCAAGTTCTTTACAATAATATTAGAGATGCCTTCTACATAACCTACTTCGCCGACTCTCTCTAGGTCGGATAATTGAAGCTTTATAGATTCAACAAATTCAGTAATATTCATCGCATCTTTACACGTCTCATTTAAGAAAAAATTTAGATTAAATGCCTTATTATGTGAGTTTGTATGAGTTGTAGTATTATGTGTTCCGTTTTCTATAACCTTCATCATCATACTTGACTGTTCCATCATAATAGTTTTAAAATCAGACGTTTCCTTTATTAGTTCTGAATTTTGTTTTATAAGCATCAGTATAAGCTGGTCTTTATCTCCTGTTTCGGCAGATAAATTGGCATTTATATCGCTATTATCGTCATTATTATCGAAATGAATACTTTCACATTTTTTTTTGTGTCTCCATAATCCAGCTCTATCATTAAAATCTTTACTACAATTTTGACAGTGATAATTTTTGCTTAAAATTTGCTTAATTTCGTTGTCATTCGTTGTTAAAACGTTATTTTTGTGTTTATTCGAGTTGTTATGTGTATCAAAATTACTTTTACGAGACGTTCTATAGTCACAAATTGAACAGTGATATTTGTTGCTTAAAATTTGCTTAATTTCGTTGTCAATCGTTGTCATACAATAACAACAGAAATTAAGTTTATATACTTTTCTATAAAAAGTATAAAAAATTATCGTCACAAAATTTGAGGTATTTTTTTGGTGACCAGACCATAAAATTCAATTATGCAGTCAAAACATGTTATTTCGAGTAAAGTATTTTAGGTTTTCAAAAATGGACAAAAAAAATGTCCAAAATTGAATTTCCCAAAATACTTTCCCCAAAATAACATGTTTTCATCTACAGGTGTAGGGATTTTTTTAGACCCAAATTTCTTAAAATTCCTACACGGTTGTAGGAAAATAGCCCTAAAATCACGGTGTATTCGAGGTATATTCGCAGACACTACAGTATTTTATATTAATGCTTCTGTCCGGCGAAACATCTATCGTATCTTCAACAAAAACATGGCAGCATAAACTATAAATTTTATTGGTACATTGCGTTCTTAGAGATTTTATTGCCAGCTTCCGTTCGGAAAAAAAATGTTTGTTACATTTTATATCAATATATTCATCGCTAATTTCAGACACATCATGCTCTGAATCGTTCATATCTTCAAAGGAGCATATTATACTTTCAATGTGATCCAAAATTTTATCATAAGATCTTCTACAAATTAAATAATAATCCAAACTCATTACTTAATTTATTCACGTTAATTTTTTAAATCGGTTCTACAAATGTTTACAATTATGTAAGTCCGTTGTTTAATTATACAAGCTACGCCAAGTTTCTAGACCATCCGTATCGCGCTTGATTAGCTTATCAACAATTTCCTTTGTGACAGCATATGGAAATTCAACTTTCAACGACATTTCACCCTCAAACAAATTCGTTCCAGGTCGCATCAATCTATATAGATTCAACTTGGTATATATAATCTCCAAACACCGCTTCAAATTTCTTACACCGTCTTCTTTATTACAGTGCACGTCGATAATATGACTGAGCACATCATTTGGAATACTAATCTCATCAGTTGTGAATCTAACTTGCTCGCGAATCTTAGGTAGCAAATAATTATTACTGATTACAGTCTTTTCCTTAGGGCTATAGCCCTTTGTTTTGATTCTATACATTCTATCCTTTAAAATAGGATTCACCTTATTCTCGTCATTGTAACTGAAGATGAATAAACATTTGCTCAAATCAAAGTTAATCTCCGCGAAATATTTATCGTGAAATTGAGAATTTTGAGAAGTGTCTGTTAGATGTGTTAAAATGCCCGCAATTTCTTCGCCTCTAGGGGTATCGCTGATCTTGTCGAGCTCATCAAAGTAAATCACCGGGTTCATACATTTACTATCAATTAGAATCTGAACGATTTTACCCCATGTGCTACCCTCATACGTATATCCGTGACCGTCCAAGAAGCTACTATCGGTCGCACCTCCTAGAGCAATAAACGCGAATGGTCTGTTTAGAATTTTACTAATTCCTTCCTTGACCAAACTTGTCTTACCTGTTCCGGGGGGTCCGTGAATCGCAATAGCAGTTCCAATGGCCTTTGGATTGGTCAATAACTGACCCAACATTTGCATAATTTGCATCTTTGCGTCATTCAAACCATACACCGCCTGGTCCAACGTTTTTTGAGCATTTTCCATAAAGTCGTGACACTTATCGACGCCATCTTCGATGCTAATTGGTAAGCCATCGTGTTTGTTAAATGGAATGCGCATAAACGTATCAACCCAATTTTTACTTTTATAAAACTCACCACTTCCGGGCTCCATATATTTAAGTGAGTTGATCTTCTTCATTGCGGCGGATTTAAATTCGACAGGAATTGTGGATTCGAGTAAAGTCATTCGATATGGTTTTTCAATTCGCGTAATCTTATTGATCTCTCTCGCCTCCTTGATGATCTTCTTTTGTTGCTCTACTTCTAACTTTTCGTAGAATGAGAAGTCGTTCATCGTGTTCTTGTCCTTTATAATCCGCTTGAAAATTCGCATATTTTTATCTTTTTGCTTGGTTTCCTTCTTTTCTAATCTAACCTTTTGAGTTTTAATTTCATCTTCATATACCGAGATACATTTTTTAATAGATTTATCAGTGGGATTTGCCTCCAAGAGTTTTCTTAGTTGTTGAAGAGTGTCGGTTTGACTCGGCGAAGCTTCAGATGGCATCGAAGTTGCGGTAGAATTGCTCTTAACAGAAGCCTTTTTTGACCTTTTAATTACAATATTCTCCTCTTCATCAGATTCGTCATCATCTTCTTCAGATTCTTCCTCATCGGATTCATCGGTTGACACCTCCTCATCTTCATCTTCGGTAACATCATCTTCATCGTCCTCATCCTCATAGTCAGAATCACAATCCTCCCATTCATCTTCAGTTTCATCCATCCCGCCAATCGTAAAGATAATATTCAAATTTTTATTCTTAACAGGCTCGTCATCGTCATCTTCAGATTCCTCCTCCTCATCGGAATCCTCTATAACTCTCTTCGACTTCTTTGCCTTTTTATCCTTCTTTGTCTTCTTACTCTTTCTACGAACTACTTCATCAGAATCTTCCTCATC
>Ga0247722_10000882_pt1 | contig 17391 bp, 27 predicted proteins | sample MSEWelMarce3H_FC_FD_189094 | JGI IMG/M metagenome (GOLD analysis project Ga0247722, IMG submission 189094) | Subsurface sediment microbial communities from gas well in West Virginia, United States - MSEEL Well Study Marcellus 3H_FC | ecosystem: Environmental > Terrestrial > Deep subsurface >... | reverse complement strand
GATTTAATGAGCATACTATATCGATTCATTTAAGAAGTTGGACAGATTGTGTAGAAAGACGTGCATTATTTGATATAAATAAATTTTATAATAAAATGGATGAATTAAATAATGGTACAAATAATTTTTTTATTGCATCAGATGATATAAATATATGCTATAAAATAAAAGAAAAATATGGAGATAACATAATAATATATGATACAGATCATGAAACTCCATTAATTAAGTCATTTATAGAATTGATGTTATTATCAAAAAACAATATATTAATTGGCACTTATATAAGTACATTTACTGAAATGGCTTATATTATAAATTATAATATTAATAAAACAATTTTTATTATATAAAGTACCCGACAATAAAAACAATTAGTAGGTATGTATTTTGTTTTTGATATGGATGAGACAATTGCACAGTTGTACACTGTGTATCATTTTAGAGAAAGTCTTACATTAACAACAGAATCACATAAATCATATAAAAAATTTGTTAAAAATATATTAAAAGAAGAAACATCGAATAAGCCACTGGGAATACTACGACCAGGTATATTGAATGTAATGAGTAAATTATACGAATTACATAAAAAGGGTATCGTAAAGGGTGTTATTATTTACAGTAATAATGGGCATTTGGAATCGGTAGAATTTATAAGGGATTTGATTAATAAACATGTAGGAAACAAATTAATAAAGGAGTGTATTCATTGGTATCATCCGTTAAGAGGTAGATATAAAACAAATAAAACATGGAAAGAATTGAATAATATATTAATGAATGGAATATATAAAGATAAAAATGTAAATAAAGACAGTGTTTATTTTTTCGACGATTTATGTCATACGGATCTTATGGAGAATGTTAATTATTATAGAGTTCCTGCATATAATTTTAAAGCATCATTTGATAGAATTTCTGATATTTATAAAGAGGCAATTTCGAATGTAAAAGAAATCAAATATAATGCATGTCAGATTAAAATAAAAGGTATATCCGACAATCCTCCGTTACAAGATAAAGGAATTGATATCATGATGAACGCCATAAATAATCTAAAAACAAAACTTAAAGATTAAAAAAATTTAATAGTATATGAATAAGATCTGCGCAATTTGCGCACTAGATCCTGAAAGTCATTCTTATAAAAAAATTAAAGAAACTGACAATAGTGCTATATATTATGCAAAACCATCTAGTGCAAAATTGTATAATGATACACCTGGAAATTTAGCACATGTAGATAATATGATGAAGTTAAATAATAAACCATGGACATTTATTATTGACGGAGAAGGATTTGATATTCGTCATGCAAGTGAATTTTCAACAGGTAGTGGATTAATTGATTTACTTATACATAAATATGGATATAATTTAATAGAAATAAAATTTATTAATCTATCATGGCATATGCGTTCTGTCATAAAGTTAGCACCTGTCTTTTTAGATAAAAACTTCTGTGATAAGATAAAAGTCGTAGATGATCGAAAATATAGTGTATTAGAATTTATTTAAACTAAATTAGTAGATGAAATATATAGCCATTTTATTTGTTATGATATTGGCGCTTGTTATATTTGTACACAGAACGGAAAGAGAACCATTTGCAGATATAGATTGTGCTAACATTAGTGATTGTAAAACATGTGCAGTCGCAGATAAATGTTCTTGGTGTCCAAAGTTAAACCTGTGTATATATACATCAAGTATAACAAGTACGGACAAAAATTGCAATCAAATGAATGTAATTAATTCGTCCGAAGGATGTAGTGTTAACAAAACGTTAGATCCAATTCAAATCGATGAACAAGATTCTCGTACATATAAAAACGATTTTTATAAAAATCTACCTCCAGGCGTATATACAGCAGATGAAGTTAAATATAGCAATGAAGACGTAATGGGTAGTGTAACGAATATACAGAATGATCTTAAAAATCTAAGAGGTGAAATACCATATATTGTATCATCATCGGTAGAGAATAATATTAGACAAATTGTGAAAGGTATTTTAGCAGAAAATTATTATATACAAGGATTTGAAGATATAAAAAATTATAGAGCCGTTTAATTTTTGATACACAACTGTTTATTTGGTTTATGGGCATTATGTGCACTAATGTAATTCGCAATCATAGTACTTCCATGTGATACCGCAAGTGTAGTTAGTACAACACCTGTACCTGCTACAATAGATAAACTAACTGCTCCAATGCGTGTACTTTTAACAATCGTATGTTTGGTAATATCGCTGTATGAATTGGCAACATATCGAACGGTATTCCCAGCAATTGGTCCAGCCACCATATCTGTTCCATATCCTAATAGTTTTCCAGCAAGTTCAATCCCTAATTTTGCAGCGGAAGCAGTAGTATCTCCTGCCGTTGAAACAACAGTATATACAATAGCAGATAATGTAGTACCAAGAATCGTATCAATCGAAGGGAATTGTACTAGAGGCATAATCGACATCCTAATATATAAATTTGAATTCATTTTTTCATAAAAACACGAATTCAAAAAATGAACGAGCTTTCCAGAATGATTGTAAATAATAATGTGATTTCCAAGTTTGATCACATTGCTACTATTTATATTGACGGACGTCATCAATTCAACGTATTTCGTAGATATAATAGTGATTTCAATATTATGATACAAGATTACAATGATGATATTTATCTGCATCAAGATTTTATAGTAAAAGAGTCACTTAATACAATTATGTGTACGCAGAGTAATATGTATACAATTGATGGAGTATCTATTAAACACAATGGACCCATTCCAAGTTTGATCCCTGATATTGTGAATATGAGATGGACGGAAGTTCATGCCAAATATCAGACAGCCATTGTTAATATTCATCAAGAAACAGAATCAAATTATACAATTCTTAGAAATGGCCGTAAAATTTTAAAGGTTTAATATCGTACAATACAGTATAACATGTAAGGATTCAAAATATCATAGTTCAAATCAAAATAATTATATTCATTGTAATTATATAGTGAATTATCATCATATTTATAATAATAATCAAATATAGTGAGACCTGAATTATAACACACGGCTTGAAACTGAGATTCGGAATCCCACCAGTGATCATTCGATCCATGATATGAACCATACATCGTTCCAATAAAAGGTATTGTATAAAATAAATCCCGTTTTACAATATATAATAAGTTCTTTCGCAATGTAAGTATATAGGAACCATTTTTAATATAATTGTTAAGATCGGATATACTAGGCAATACACCCCTTTGAATAATGTTACCAGTTATATTATATATATTTGGTATGATACTATCGGAAATAATTGTATTCATGAAATAATTAACTACATTGTAATCATTTACTTCGATATGTGATTCAACTAATTCCTGCTTAATTTTTTCTACACGCAGATCTACTTCAGAATCTGTCCAGTGTAACCAATGAAAATCAATCGGTTTACCAAAAATAGTATCTGTTCTTAATCGAATAATATAATCGTATTTACTTGTCTCATAAGAAACCATACTCATATATGCAAGTTGTAATTGATAATATTCTATTATGGAACCACTATTTTTTAAATAATTACTTACCGAACTATCTATATTCATATTATTAATAATCTTATCACGATGTTTAATGAAATCTGCATCTATAGAAAACCATGTAATACTTTTAAGATGATCGCCTAATTCACTTTTAATCCACAATTCATATTCAGAATCTAATATATCAGTATCATTTTGAAGACATGCAAATACATCTACATTGTCGACATTCTTTTTAAAATACTTCATTGTTTTTTTAATAGTGCGCAAAGCACCTGTAAAAATAACAGCAACTTTCATTATATTAATATATATATACAATATTTAAGTAGTTTTGAGTGAAATACCTTTAATATATTTTACATTACCTTTTTTAATAATTGCAGAATCTTTTACAACCGACATTATATTAGAGCGTATTGTATCTTTTGATAATTTGTGATGTATACCTACGTTCTCGACTAGTTCGCGTATTTCTATTTCTCCGCCAACAACACATACTTTCATAATAGAATCAAGCCAGCGTGTTTCACATGCATCACGAAATACATCACATGGCACATATTCCACATTTTCAATTCTTGTTTTTTTTAAAATAGAATCGAGCCGTCCTTGGCATTCATCAAGTAGATCGCTCGTCCATCTAGTTAGTTCATCTATATGCGATTTGTGACGTTTCCAATCAGTGCGACGCTTTGAAATATATTCGATTGCTTTTTCAAGTGCTCTTATCATTTCTACACGATCAAATGCATCTGTTTCGCGGTGATATTCCCACCAAACTCTAAAAAGCGATGTTAACATTTGAAATACACGATTCTCATCATCTCCACAAAAATCCTCGAACTTATTTATGTAGATCATCATCTTGTCATTATCAAACTCGGATAACATATTACCAGAATGATTTTTTCCATAAATATCGGTTGAACGACTAATCATGACACCGATCTTAGACGGGTTTTCTTTCAAATCTCTAAGAAATTTTTCAACTTCTGGTTTTGGTACAGTCGACGTGTAATTCTTAACTTCCCACATGACAGTGTTACCTTCGATTTCCATATAGAAATCCATTTCATGCCCTAATGCACTAGTATCTTTCAAAAGGAATCCTCGACATAGCCCATAGTTTCTCTTAAGTTTTTCATAAAATTCATGTTCATAGTCTGATCCTTTTGTTTTAACATTTGCATAACGCTTCGTAAGATTGCTAGATAATTTAGAAATTTCATCCGATTGTTTTACAATTGTTTCATGAAGACGTGTATAAGTCAATTCCATTTTACAGAGTTGCTCTTCCTTTGAACTAACAAGTTTTTCCATAATTTCTTCTGTTCTTTTGACGGCATCTTGTATATCTTTATTGCGCGTTTCTTCTAGAATTCTACGACGAGACTCTAAACTTTCATATCGCGCAGAAAGTATATCATGATCCTTTTTAATGTTTCGTAGTTTTTCGTCCCAGTCTCTTGTAACAATTTCTTTCTCTTTTGTACGTGCATCTTTCAACATGTCAGAATATTCTGAGCTAAGACGATCCTTTTCACAAGTAATATCTTTAATATCATCTAGCAGTTTTGTTAGTTTTTCATTGTACATTCCCTGTATTCGATGTATTTCTGAATCTTTTATTTCGGTTATTTTACGAACTTCATCATTTGATCGACGGGTTTTAACAGATTGTTGAATAGTAGCTCCAATCCATAATGCTTCTTCCACTTCTTCTATAGAACCTTTTATATATACATCAGGTATTACAAAATCGGATTTGATATGAATATGAATGGAGCGATTAGACATTGTTTTTTTATAGAAAAAAAGAATCGAATCAAATTTACTAAATTTACTGAATTAGTAGAACTTAAAAGAAAAATGACTGATATATGTAATGCATGATACAGCCTTACTATCTGGAAAATCTTTTTGTGAAGCATATGGAAATAAAAATGGAATCGTAGTTGATATAGGAGGACGAAATGTAAACGGCTCATTACGTTCTTTTTTTGAAGAAATCGGTATGAAGTTTATATGCGTTGATATGGAACCAGACTCATCAGTTGATATCGTTATTGATCCGTGTGAAAAATTACCATTTGAAGATGGATCGGTTGATTTAATAGTATCTACATCTTGTTTTGAACACGACCCTTGTTTCTGGATAACATTTAAAGAAATGACTAGAATAATAAAACCATCTGGTTATATCTATATAAATGCCCCTACATCAGGTCCATATCATACATATCCAGGTGATAATTGGCGTTTTTATTCTGATGCAGGTCAAGCATTGGCATATTGGTCAGGTAAACAAATATCAAATGAAACAATTTACCCAGTAAAAGTGTTAGAAACATTTAATGTGGTAGGTGATATATGGAATGACTTTATATGTGTATGGCAAAGGACTGAAAATATAGATAAAAATATAACGGTTGACCAATCCATCATAAATCATATAGGCATTTTAGAACAAACAATAAATAGTAAAGGATTGAATACAAGAAAAAAGTGTTAAAATATAAGTTCACCTGCCATTACACACGATACAATCATCCGAGCAGTATGTTCTGATATTTCGAGAGATGGTATGGTTACAGATATGTATAAGTCATTTTTACATTTATTCATGATGGTAATACATTTTACATTTAAATTATTTGTTTGTCCGATTGCTAAAAAACAAGCAGCAATCTTTGATGCATTTGTGCATTCTCCAGTTGACCCCATCATTGCATTTCCAACCATTTTTATATTATGTATCTTTATCAAATCATCTACCGTTGTACAGAGTACATTTTTTACAACATCATGTGGAATAGTGCAATCGGCGCTAATACTTATTCCAGATCCTTTTATCCAGTTTACATTATTACAGCAAATATTCGTATTTATACTTACACATTTAAATTTATTTACAAGAAGTTGTAATATTGCATTAATTGAATCATTTTCCATATATCGGTCTGTATATGAAAATCGTATGTATAAATTACGACCGCCCATATTACACAATATGTTCTGCAGTTTGGATATAGATGTTGAATTAAATAGGGATTCAATTGCACTATAATTCATAATAATAAAATCCTGTATATCTTTGGATATAGTTACGTTAGGACATAATATAATTTTAATTTGTGATACAGACTGTCTATATACAGCAGTACTTACTCCGCCACTCATATTAAGTGCTTTACATGTATTTGATATGTCTGTATCTATAGCCATGGGAATCATATGTTCTATGCCATCTATGATAAGTGGGCCAGCCATTTTTATAGGAATAATTATATGTTGGAAAGGATTTCTGTATTCATTAAGAATCTTTCGATAGTTGAAATAATGTTTATGTATAGTGGGAAGATTCATACCGTGTCGAATCATAGCGTGTCGAATCATAGCCTGTCGAATCATAGCGTGTCGAATCAACCTATTCAGATACATTTAGATATAGTAGCAGGATTTAAATGGTAGACAAATTTAGAAAAGACTTTTTTGAAAAAATAATAAAAGAAGAACAAGAAAAAGAACATGCATTAAAAACATTACAACAAAATTGTTTTCACAAATATAATATACATGGAATGGATTATAATGGATATCAAGAAAGAACTTGTTCTAAATGTTCACATTCTGCATTTAAAAATATAAAAGTATGGGAAGGAACAAAAAATGGACAATGTATTATTGCGTAAAATTAGAATAATTAATTAAATATACGGTAATTACAATGTTTGATAAGATCCGTGAATTAATATTATCATTCTTTACATATCTGTTTGGACTACTTGGAATGGTGTTTCCAACGAAACTTACTGAAACTCCTGAAACTCCTGAAACTCCTGAAACAGATGCGAATGAAGTTTCGTAAATATAATTCAATAAATATTAAAAAAAAATTTATGTTTTTATTATTTTAATTTGCAATGATTACACTAGTAGCATCTGTATCATATTGCGCACACATTTCAAATAATTTTTCGAGCATCTTGCGCTTCTCTTCTGCTTTAGAGTTGACTAGATTATCAATATTAATTGTTTTACTATTTTCAGCAACGAGTTTAAGATTATATACTTTAACAATTTGAGTTTGTCCCATACGAACAGCGCGTGCAATTGCCTGATCCATCAGCGCGCTCGTCCACCAAGGACTTACAAATATAATTCGATCATATTCTTGGAGATTTAGACCTACACCACCAGCTTGGAGTTGAATCAGCATCACAGTCTTTTCGGTTGTTTTCTTTGATCTATCAAGTACGCAAGTACGTTCCTTTTGGTTCATTGACCCACTATATTGCAGTATATTCTCTTCTTTGATAATGCCTGATAGAGATTCTCTGATAATATCCATTTCATCATTAAATTGGCAGAATATAATGTATTTATGAAGTCCTACATCGGTAGTAATAATTTCCTTGATTTTTTCAATTTTTGTACTAGGGTCGATCCAGTCATCGCGCACATATCGAGAATTTTCACGACGTTTTGCATTGATGTAGACCTGAGGATGAACAGATATTTGGCGGAGTCGTAGAAGTAATTTAAACATTTCAAATGAGCTCAGAATTTCGGATGAATATTTTAAGAGCATCGATTCTGTTGCACCCTGAACACCATAATAGAATTCTTCTTCTGCATCTGTTATAAATGGAAGATCAATGTTATAGATTTCAGGTTTAGGAGGAGCCCCTTTTATATCAACGGTTAGTGCACGATGTATCAAAAGATCAGGAAGAATCGTATCATACCATGGTTTCCACCGCCATAAAGGTGAATAAGGAACTCCAATAAATGCAAGTAAAGATGAAATATCACTCTTTGAATTAACAAGAGGAGTTCCTGTTACAGCCCATCGAATGGGTGCAACAATCTTACGAGCGCATCTTGCAACTTCACTGTCGCCATTTCTAATTTTGTGTGCTTCATCGAGAACAACTCTTCCCCACGATCTATGAAACAGAGCGGGTCTTCTGTAAAGTTTCTCATAATTTGTAATATATACAACAGGACGTTTTCGGCAAGGAATGGGCCTATCTGGATCATTCATCAATACCCAATTTGATTTATCGACTTCGTAAACGACGCATTCTGCATTTTGTAATACGGATGACCATGTCTGAATCATTGCCAAAGGAGAAATGATAAGCGTATCGCACATGTTATTTATAATAACAGATGCAATCTGAATTGTTTTACCAAGTCCCATGTCGTCGCACTGGAATCCGCCGCGAATTGTAGTACCTTCTTCATATGGAATAATAGTACCATTTTTTTCCATGTCAAGCATCCAATTAATTCCCTGTATTTGATGAGGAAAGTACGTGAAATCATTCCAAAGAGGTCTGATATTCATTTTTGTTCGTTATTTATTGAATTATCATTTCAATTTTTAAAAAACCCGTGTAAAAAAAACGTGTTTACGTTTTTTTTTTATTTTTTATTTTTTTTAAAATGTTGTAATTAAGGAGGGGAGAGAAGGAACGGGAGAATTGGAATATCGCCTTTCGTCAAACTTGCACCAGCCGAGTTAGGATGACCTTTTAAAATCGTCCCAAGTGTAACGTCAAAATTACGAGAGCGAGCTGAATATATATAACTATGTTTCTTGGGCCATTTGTTGTATTTTTTGCGGTAATTGATGAATACATCGACATTAGGAAATTCCTCAAATGTAAGATGTGCTGCCTCGGTCGTATCAAGAGTAATACCTGTGTTATCAATGATAAACACATTTAAATTTAGCCATGTCTGAGGTAATTTCCAGCCTTCAATATAATCATACGTAAATGGATGAATGGCACCATTTTGAAGAATTTTTAAAAGTTCTGCATCTTTTGCCTGGAGAATTGCTTTGCCGTTTTCAATAATTGAACTCAGTCCTATCGGATTACCGATCGTTTGCAAGAATTGTTCTGTCATTATAAAGGCCTCATCTATCTTTTTCTGAACGGGCTTGTGCGAAATAGCATTTAGAACTTCACGGATACATCTATCCTCGTATGTTGGATTTTCCCATCGATCCACGCGGTCAATATGATGAAGCCAAAATGGTATTTCCACTGTAGGATAGAATCGTTGCCATGTTTGAAGAGCAGCGCAGCTTTCTGTATTGATGGGACAGTTTTCAGGCCAATGATCAATGGATGTAGCATGATGGTCAATACACTCCACAGAGAGTACACCACCTTTTAGCCATTGATCGCGATATTCTTTTTGAACCGATACATCCAGAAGAAGAACGTGAGTGCCGCTCATACGATGAATGGCTGGCCAGGTATTAATGTCGCTTGGAGAAATAGGATACATTTTGATACATCCTTGAATGGCTGTATGAGCAATATATGCTGAAAACCATCCGTCGATGCAATTGCCATGGAAAAGGAATGTATAATTCTCAAGTGCGTTGGTTGGAAAATCGGCGTTCATTGTAGAGTTTTCTGAGATTTAATATACTATTTATAAATATTTGCTTTCAATTTTTATAAATAGTTTTTATTTTAAGATTAACCAACCGTCGAACGAAGTTCCTCCAAGCTTACACGAACTCCATTCCGTTCGACGAAACACAACTTCCAAGGTGCAATTCCAAACGTATTCTTGATCTGGCCGCCCTCCTTTAGCTCCTCCATAAATCTATAAAGAATCTCGCCAGGTTTTGAAGATTTCATTCCAACAAGTGAAGTTGCAAGATCACATTGAGTGACATTAAGATTTACACCATCAAATACAGTAAGGGCAACGGCATATGTCTGAACACCGTCATTAAGCCCAGTCTTAATTTCAATAGTGACCTCTTCATTTCTTTGAAGTACATCTGAAAGACTTAGTGTTGGATGTGGAGTCTGTCTTCGAGGGTCACGAAGATCACGACGAGGTCCACGTGGAGGGCGACCATCATGTAGAGGAACTGAAATTCGCATGGGAGCAACAGAATATCCTCTGTCAAGTTGTGACTTAAGAGATGCAATGGTAGCCTCTTGATTAGAAAGTCTTGATTGGAGTTCAGCAATCTGAGAAAGGACGTTGTTGTATTCGGTCATCTTAATGCTAATTGTAATAAAGGCTTTAAGTCTTTAAAAAAAATCCTTTTTTTTAGATTTTTTTCCAATCCCTTTTTTTCCAATCCCGCTTTTTTCTATCACCAGTTTACACCATTCTTTCAATTAATAGTCATCATTTGAAATATACGGATTTATACGCGTTCTGTCGCAATTCACACAGCATTCATCAGGAATAGAATTTATTTTGTATGTATAGAAGCCATTGTAATATGCGTGGTAGTCATTTTCGTGCATTCTATCAGAGTCATCGCAACAGTCATCGCAACAATTATCCAGCATATGATGGGGAAAGAGAGCGTGCATAACTGCATCATTACGATTATGAGTCTCATCTTGAATCTCAAAATAGGAAAAGGCATTATCAATCTCATTTTGCCCCAATGGTTTTTCAGAACAAATCGCACAGTAACTTGGAAATTCACAATCACAATCTTTTGCATACTTGCCAGCGCTAACTCCATTTGTATATCCCTGCTCAAATCCATAGTTGTAGGCTTTGTCCAATTCTGCATTATGTCTTGCATCAGATTGTGCAAGGGCGTCATTAAAACCATCTTCGTAGGCATCCATAATGTCTGCATCGCTCATACCATAAGGCACATGGTACACCTCAATCTTGCTCAAAGGGGCTTGGAAAACACGTTCATGTAACACATAATCAGGCTGTTCATTTTCAGTCCAAGTAACACACACGTCAAAGTCGCCAGGGATAAGATACTCAAGAATTTCTCCAATTGTTATGTCGTAAAGGAACAGATCTTCACCATCATGTCGGATGTTAAGTACATTCCCAGCATCAACAGAATATGTTCGATCTGCTCGGACATAGATATCGTCACATTCCTCATCATAATCAATGTTGATGAGTTGTGTGCCAGAAGGTCCATAATACGTAATTTGAGAAACTTGTCTGAAGTCTTCATTGTACATGTCAAAGTTATGAGGAATCAATACATCTCCAGGCCAGTATATATTTTCAATCTTGGAATTTGCAGACATTTTTCTTGATTGTTTTCAAAAGGTTAACCAATATTTTATTACATTTTATATTACAGTTTATATTTCAATTTTTAAAAAAAAGGAGGGTTTCCCCCCACAATTTTTTTCAGAACATGATTCCCACAATTATTAGAACATGATCCCATGATTATAAAATCCATCGCTATATTTATTGGATGTATCATATATAATATTATTAATTGATGTGGTTTCTTGAGTATCTTTTACTGTAACATGACATAAAGGAACAAGTGAAATAGGAACATCTAATACATTTGTATCGTTACTCGTGTGAATGGTATGCACATTAAAATGTTCAAACCCTAGTTCATGGATGACTTTGCGCAACGTTGTATCAGGACCGTACTTAGGCATAGACTCGCGATTAATGGATACACACGATTCAAGAACATTCCAGTGAATGCATGTCATTTTTTCATTCGCGATAAGTTTGCAGACTTGGAACATTTTTTTAACAAATATAAAAGTCTACACAGATTTCAAATTTTTTAATCCGAATCTTAATCCGAATCTTAATCCGAATCTTAATCCGAATCATAACTATATTCAGGCTCAGGCTCAGGTTCTACTGCAGTTCTGTCAAGTGTTTTGTTCCTGTAATCATAAATTCCAACCCATTTGTCACTGTATTCTTCCCATGTATGCCCAAAATAGTTTCGTCTGTATGTTTTACCTTGGAACCTAAAACCCTTTACAGCTTTACGATTGAAATCCCTAGAATATTCTTCTTCACATGTAGTCGTCCATGCTTTAAAATCCATATCTCTAAGAACAGTTAGAAGCTGGTCATGTGTAATCTCATAGAACTGAATGTCTTTATGTGAATATTTAGTGTATTTATAGATAATATCAAAGAATATTTTCCCCATTACTTCTGGGTCATCAATCCGTTTAGAATACCGAATGGAATAAGGCTTGGAAGGCGTAAAATGATACGAATCATTTTGTTTTTTAAGAAAATCGGTGGGTGTGTTTTTTGTAACACCTATGTTGTAGATGCCAGGCCACGCTGTATCTAAACATACTACAAACCCGTCACTTGGATAAACTTTTTCGGTTTCAATAGAAGTCATAATTTATTACTATACAAAAACAAAATATTGTTTTCAATTTTTTTATATTTTTCCATCTGTTAGGAATACACTGAAATTGTTTCGTAAATGGTTAAACTAGTTAAAACTAGTTAAAACTAGTCTTTTTCAATATCTTTCAAAATTATGAGGATGTTACCATCTTTCTACACCAATCTACACTTAGTACATATAGTAGTAAAAGAAATCCTACCACCATATTGTGTTGCCATACAGGTTGATATACATGTACCCAATAATTCAATATAAATATAGGAAGACCAATGACGCGTGTTATCACATACATGATCCACGTATATGATGTAAATGATGTCGCAATCGTAGGATAGTACTCTTTACACAATTTCATCCAATTTAGCATAGACGAAGATAGCTCCATCGAACAATATAGTGTATTAGAGTATATCATAGGAGCGAGAGCATAGGTCATGTTTAAATTAATAAAATAGATGGCTAATATATGATGTATAAAATACACATATTGATTACGAGCCGCAATGACTAAACATATCGTATCGTATACATAATAACCGATTAGACTGTAATAGATAGATTCGTCTGTAGAATCCTGCATGATATTATAACCTGCCCATCCAACAATATATAGTTGATATATTCCTGCGTTTAATTTCGTAACAGTATCAAAGGGACGTCTTATGTTAACAAAAATACGTAGCATATTATACAGTAATATGGCACTTATTCCCAACTCGCATGATGTTTCAATGATTAAAATCATTATTATATAATATTATGAAATCCTTTATATCATACAAATTTTTTAATGTTTTTCACAGATATCCATGTCATCCAAATCTAATACTCGCACTTTAAAAAGGGGAGCTTTATGCGCAATCATATCAAGTATATTTGACCGTTTGCTTTCCATATATTTATTTGAAACAATCCCATCAATGACTTGACGAACTGTTAATTGTTGTATCGTTGTATGTGATAAATGGTACCAATTTGTACCGTCTTGGATTAATACACATTTCTTTGTATAGTCCCATAGAATTTCAACAACACGATCTATATAAACCTCCCCAAGTTTATCACAGTGTGTAATGGTATTGCAAGGAGTACGAATATACTTTGAAGGTTTAATTACTTCCCAGAAGTCAGGATCGTCCATTTTTGTCCAAAAGGCGTGTTGTTTTTCTGCATAGTCCATTTTTATCCTAACCCTACATAATTCAAATTTTTTAATATATGGACTCTAATTCAATATCATCGTATTCGGAATAGTCCAAATAATTTACAGGATTACTAAATATGCGGATCGTATTTTGAGGAGCTGTTATAACAAGACTATCCAGTACATCATACCGTTCACCTCTTTCAACCCACGTCACAATAGATCGTTTGTAGCCAATAGCTTCAAGTACATGGCGAACTGTAAGATTATTACCATCAATATAATACCAATCGTCTTTATAGTGCAAAATTATACGCTTCAAATTATGTTCTATCCATGCAACAGGAATGTCATCGTAAAGAATCTGTGAGACTTGTGTCGTATCATCCAACGGATCATTATTTGGAATACGTGTAAATGTAGTCATTTAAATAATTTACTTTTTAATAATGATTTCAAATTTTTACGGACATGTGCATGAAAGTAGACAGCCGCATCGAAGGATATCAAACTCTTCATCGGAATAGTCTATTTGAAATGGATGAACCGAAATGTAACACAATGGGGCATGTGAAACACACATATCAAGAATAGAATCATCTTTGATCCAGTCATTGCCGTTATACCACTTATCGACGTATATTTCTCCGCATTTGTAGCCGAGCCCATTAATGACTTTACGTAACGTCAAATAAGGTTTCATGGAAAGATAAGGTCCGTCGTCGTATACAATAATACGATCCAATTTCCTATCCCAATATATTTTTATGACAATTGCACTGTCGTCGTCATAATAATTTACTTTTGCAATTTGATCACAGGAATCAAGGAAAGCAAGTTCATCCCATGGAAGTTCATCATGCGAATGTTTACCATCATACAATGTTTTTCTTACGTAGCTCATTTTTACAAAAAAAATAAAACAATATAATAATCAATTTTTTTTAAGAACTTTCCATATCAATCTATTTTTTTTAATTCAATTTTCTCAAGAATTTCCAATCGCTGAATAATATCATTAAGAATTTCAAAGATAGGCTCAAGGAATTGTAAAGTCTCTCTTTCATTTCTTCGAATTGTTCGTTGTATTTCAGACCATACAGGACTATTTCGAGTTTTTCGTTCAGCGATTATATTTTCAAGCTTTTTCAATTCAGACATTTTCAATTCAGACATTTTTTTAAAATGATTTTTAAGAATGGGAGATCTTCAAATTTTTATTCAGAGTCATAATCATCTGAGTCAATACCATCTCCAGATTCGTAAATATTCCTAATGTAAATAATATTGTAAGGAGCATTGACAACAAGCTCATCCAAAATATCACATAAAGGATCTTTATATCCAAGTGCTTTAATTACTCTTCGAATCGTCAAGTTATTTCCATCCACGTAGAATAAATCATCGCCGACAATGAAAACAATGACTCTTCCATTACTGTCTTTTTGTATAAATGCAAGAGGCCTATCCCAACTATACATACCTTTACATTTATGAATAATTTCACATACTGTATCTATTTTATAATCATTACTTATAAGACGAGTAAACGTAATGTCATTTATGGAGTCATTCGCAGAGTGATTCATTTTCTAATAATCAAAATAAAAATATATTTTTTCAAATTTTTATGCGATTGCATTATTTTATTACGATATGACTCAAGGGCATTTTTGCAATCGGCATATCTAAAATAGTATTATCAGCTGTAACTTCTCCCAACTCATCCCATTGCATTATAACATTGACTTCGCAATTCCCAAAGTTAAGTGCGTGAAGAACGTCCCTTGTACTTACAGAATAAATGCCATTTGTGACATATATATACGGCCCATTAACATACACAAGTACCTTTTCTTCTACCTTGTCCCAATATGTTACAATATCAATATCTTCCCCGTTTATTTTACCCCACATTTGTGAAACCTGATTACATTCATGGAATTTTTCATACAACGTACACATATTTGATTTGCCATCATGGAAAGGTATAATATTAAACATTGTAACAAATACTGAATTATGATATGATTCAAATTTTTTTCAAATTGTTCCGATACAAAGGCATAATACAACAAATAGAACAAGGATGTTACGTACATTGGAATTACTTAAAAGGATTGCAACCAACACAACAGATCCCCATAAAATAATATCGTCTGTCATTTGTTTATTTTTCGTACGTTTTATTTTTTTTCAAATTTTGTAAAAAAAAGGTGTTACCCTCTTTTTTTCATTTTTTTCCTCTTATTTTTTATGAATCCTTATATTTCTATTTCTATTTCGTCGACTTCTCTATATTCTGCATCTTCATATTCATCTGTCTCCTGCAAAGGTGCTCCAACTGCGTTAAGAAAGAAGTTAAGGGAATTATGCAAGTCAGTCAAATCATCACATTCTATCTTGAGCCTATACGCCTTTTTAATAGCAACTCCCTTAAAATGTTGATGATCTAATACAAAGGTAAGCCCCTCCGTTGCCAGGTATTCATAAAGCGTTTTTGCGTGCACTGCCTTGTCTTCCATCGCAGGACTGTTAATAACCATCTCAATACATATACTAATATATTCCGAGTGATTCTTGTAAGCTGGATCTTCTAAAATAGCCATTTTTTAAAATATAAAATCAACATGTAACGTTTTCAAATTTTTATCCCTTCTAATAATGGTTTGAAGCCTGTTTCAAAGACTGAGTATGTCTCTGTTATAGGATCAACAACGATCTGACAAAGTGGTAATGTATAGATCAATTCGTCCCATAGGCAACAGTCGCATTCAGCCCATGTTATCGTGATATTATTATGCTCAAATCCGAGAATGTACATGAGTTGACGAAGTGTAATGTTGGAAACAACCTCATCATTCACGATCGTGTTGTCAGGTGTATAAATCCATGAAATTCTGCCATTTATACTAATATTTATACAATTGTTTGTATGATCCCAATCTACATTTACAATACCGCCTTGATATTGTATTTGCAGGATCTGTTCCGCGGATGGATCGGATTGCTTGATTTCGATAAAGTCTGCCATATTTAATAGGATAACCCAATCGATCTATTTCAATTTTTTCTACGACTAATGTTAAATAATGATAAAGGTGCATCTGATACTATCATATCAAGATTAGGATTATCATGAATGGTACTGTTTATAAAGAACCACTCAAGTATTTGTCTGATTTTCATGTTTCCTGGAAATGTAAATGCATATTTGTCTACATGATGGAGCAGAGATCTATTATTTTCAATGTCCCAGTCAAGATCAAAACTGGCTCCATCAAACATAATTTTAGCTACATCTCTTTTTTCAAAAGGACCCATCGCAATATTACCAATATCGTTCATGGACATAGTTGCAAATGGATGAATCATATCAGGGACGGACATTTTAAATCTAAAATGTATTTTTTTGTTTTCAAATTTAAAAAAAAAGGTTTTACCCTCTTTTTATTTTTTTTATATAATACAGTTTTTATCAATGATTCATATCAATGATTCATCATATTCATTATATTTAAAGT
>Ga0247722_10000881_pt1 | contig 17400 bp, 22 predicted proteins | sample MSEWelMarce3H_FC_FD_189094 | JGI IMG/M metagenome (GOLD analysis project Ga0247722, IMG submission 189094) | Subsurface sediment microbial communities from gas well in West Virginia, United States - MSEEL Well Study Marcellus 3H_FC | ecosystem: Environmental > Terrestrial > Deep subsurface >... | reverse complement strand
GAGTGAAATGGTGACTGTTACAATGATTACTGGATTTACATATGACGTAACAGAACTTGTAGCGAATACATCTGCTACATTCCGCGTTGTAATTTATTCTGATTATACTCCCAAAAAGGTTGAGACGGTTAAATTAGAAGGGCAGGCATATACTGACTGGGGAAATGATGACGACTATGTGGCCCAGTATATTGCGGGTGTGCTCGGATTTATATTGGCGCCTTAATAAAAAGAAATCTCATCATAGTCTATAATGCCAAATCGTTGGATTGAGTATTACTCAAATAAAAAGCAAATAAATGGGAAAGGTTCTCGTTTTAGCAGACCAGCCGCCGCACCTCCTGCTCCTCCTCCTCCGCAACGCATGGAGCCATTGGAAAAGAAGTTGCCTACTTCGCTTGTAAATAAGGTAAGAGAATATGGAGCAGACACAATAAGAAGAGTAGCAAAAGACCCAGAGGGGGATGCGAAGCTTAGACAACAAATTGAAGCTTATACTCAACAGTTAAACCAACCAGAGAGCAACCAAATGTTAAAAGAGCAAAAAAGAAGGAACGAAATATATCCAAAAATATATGCGCTACTAACAAAGATTATAATAAAAACGCCCGAGGAGCGCCAACTAATAGAACTATGGGGTTCTTATCCCGTATATTTTAAAGACCATTTTTTTAGACTTTAATGTCCTTACCATTTATCATCACAAATAAAATTATAAAAAAATATGTTTGTGACGATAATTTCATAGTCAAAGGGTATCCCCTGAGACTTTTCGCAAAAATCTAATAACTGGTGACTTTGCCTTCGGCGTTCATATTTATATATATTTGCTCTTTTATTTAAAATAATAAAATGTGTTCTTTATATATAATGCCCCGGTTTTTAAAAGGTTCTGAAGAAGCGAAAGCTTATATGGCGTCTATCCGTTCAAAAAAAGCAAAATCTTTAGAGCACGCTACAGGTGAAGACATAATAGAGGGAGGCAAATTGAGGCCTTTTTTTTGTAGGCAAGGCAATAAGTATCCGATTGTAGATTTAATATTAGAGCATATTCCAGACGACCACAAAATATATGTGGAACCATTTATGGGGTCTGCTGCTGTGTTTTTCAATAAGCCTCTTGCTGAGAAAAATGTTATTAATGATTTGGATAAGGACACGGTTCAGAGAATGCGAATGATAAAAAAGGCTCCGATGGATTTAACCAAGTATCGCGATGATTTGAATACACTGGAGAAAACAAAATACTTTTTTGATAACCACACCACAAGTGAAGCAGACCTTTTGACGCTTGAAAAAATAAAGACCTGTAATGGATTTAATGGAGTTTATGCGAACACATCTAAACAAGTGTATAAAGTAAATAACCCGTATAGCACCATAAAAAATATTGACGAGTATAAATCAAAGCTGAACCGTGCTACTATAGAGAACAAGGATTATGAAAAAATAATTAAAAAATATGACAGCAAGGACACTTTCTTTTTTATAGACCCGCCTTATGAAAATACAGACACCAGTTTTAACTATGCGGAAGACACAGAGTTTGATTTGGGTCGCTTGGTAGAAGTATTGAAAGGAATAAAAGGAAAGTTTTTAATGACCTTGAACGACAGTCAAAACATCAGACAGCTATTCAAACATTTTTACATCAAACCATTTAAGGTGTTAAATGCTTGGTTTAACAGAGAAGGCAAAGGAGAGAAATATAGAAGAGAAGTATTTATAGCCAACTATCCATTATAAGCTTCCCGAGAAGTAAAAAATTGAAAACTTTTTCTCAGCATAGTCGGTCACAAAAAGTTATAAAAGCGATAAGCGACAAAATGAATATTAATGCTCTACCCCAGTTATGCCTCCATTTGGTTAAGGACTACCTTGCCGATGTGTTGAAACAGGAACAGAGAAATGTGCGTATTGAATACTTGACAAAGCGTGTCAAAGAGATGAATGATGAGGTTGTTGGTTGGATGGGAACCAAAAAAGAAATATTAAAAAGAACGGAGTTGGATTTCATATATGACTATTGCTACAAATATGAAGTAAATTGGGGAGATAATGAAGGAAATGAACCGCCTGAAACAAGACTATGCTATTATCAAGAACCGAAGTATGTAAGTGACAAAGCAAGAAGTAACAAAAAATATGCGGAAAATGTTATTAAAAAAATCAATACTTGGACGGAGATGTCACATTATTGTAAATCTTTAAAAAAAGAAACCCAGATGTCAAAGGAAAAATATATGAAATGGTATAGTAGATTTGGTAACTACGATAAATATGTATTAAAAATGGAACGCAAACAAAAGGAAATGACAGCATTGTGGGTAAGATTATTAAAACAAACATATAAATTATATGATGTGTATTCCAAACTAAAAAAACAAAAAGAGATTCGCACGCCCATAATTCTCAAAAATAAGGACGGAACTTGTGTGAAAGCAGTGTTGGTAGAGTAAGTATTTATATAAATACGTATAGGAGGTAAGTAATTCATAGTTATATATATTTGTTTTTTTTCTTGTTGTTGGCTAAAGCATAGCTATGTAGAGTATATATATATGTGTGTTATTCTTTTCTTTGTGTGGGGAGAAAAAAGGGAAAAAGAGGTAAGAAAATAGGGCAGAAATGGGGCAGAAAGGGCAAATCTCGCCCAGAAATAGGATTTGTAGCCTCGCAAGAGAAACCCTATAGAGGAAAACCTGAAAGTCGGGCAAGATTTGCCCTTTTTGCCCCAATTCTGCCCCAATTAGTATTTATATAAATACGCACGATGGGGGCAATATGAGATTTCCATGCTTTTCAGAAATAAATCTATGTGTATATTATAATGAACTCAGGTTATAATCCGATGATGTTTGACCCTGTAAAAGTGTCGCGAGTCCAAGCACAATCACAACAACCTCCCTTTTATTTTGGAGGGAGCGAAGTGCCATCTGCTTTAGGATTTACCCCAACTGTAAAACCGATAATTAAGGAACCCCGTGTAGAAAAAAGATTAAAATGATATAATTTTTTATAGGCTTATACTATATGACATCTAACATTATATTAACCAGTCGTAATATTGTAAGCAGCACCAACAACTCGGTGCTCGTATATAAGTTTCCCAATTCCGTTTTATTCAATAACCACGAGATTGCTGTTAGTTCCTTACAAATGTATTACAGTTGGCAAAACATTAATAATAGCACATTAAGGAACAACGTTATCACCTATACGTGGGAAGATGCTGGGAACGTTGTAACCACATATACCATCACAATCCCAAATGGTCTTTATGAAATCGGAGACATAAACTACTACTGCCAGTATGTTATGATACAGAACGGTCACTACTTGGTAAATGCCTCAGGACAAAATGTATATTTCTTTGAATGGATTGTTAATCCTACTATTTATGCGATTCAACTCAACACATATCAGTTCCCCACTGCTTTACCAGTTGGATGGACGAACCCTGCTGCCGTGGCATTTCCAGCACAAACATTTAAGCCCCAAGTATCAACCCCTGCTAATTTCAATTTAATTGTTGGGTTTGCGGACACATTTATTTCCGCGCGAGACCTCGGCACAGCATATCCCAATACAGATTCATACACAAGCACAATCACTCCCCAAGTTCAACCCAATCCCACTCTGCTCGTAACAAGTTCCAACATTGATAATAAGTATGCCTCTCCATCCAGTGTCATTTATAGTGTCACTCCCACGGTTGCCATTGGCGAACAAATCATTGAGAAGCCACCCGAGTTCTCGTGGAACAAGATGATTGGAGGAACATATGCTGAGCTACGCATTACGCTCACAGGTTCAGATAATGGACCCGTTGTTATTCTTGACCCCAATATGACAATCATTTTAGCCATCCGCGAACGCCAATCACCTGCTTCCAAATAATGCTGGCGTATATATATATAAATACTAACGCGCTTAAAAATAAAAAATAAAATATCGGCATATTTTAAATGAACTTTAATAATACTGTTGATGAGGCGTATTTAAATACGTTGTGCGAAACCTTAGCCAAAACCCAAATGTCTTTGATGACGGAGAAGACGGATGACCCAGAGAAGCAGTCCGCCATTACGAAACAATTGACAGCGATGAACTCGTTATTAACGTCGGCGATGAGATTAAGGAATGTTTTACGCAAGTTGAAAAAATAATATCCTGTATTATTAATATGGTCTATTATAAGGCGAGCTCAATAAGAGGAAAAGCGGTTCCAATAAAACGAATGTCAGGAGGTGCGTTTTTGCTTGGAAGTTTAGGAGGGCTTCAGGAGGCGGAGGGAATTGATTCCGCATATTCAGGAAAAGGGTTGGGAATGGGAATGCCAACCAATGGTTCAGGGATGGTGAGTATTAATAAAAAGTTGGAACAGTTGATGGTTAAGCAATCCAAACCAAAACAAAAAAATATTAAGTTCTCTCTTTAAGCGCCTACCTTTAGAAGATTTATTTGTAATAACCCGATTTTTTTATCTCCGATTATTACATAATGAGTGACGCTTTGATATATGATTTATCTCAACAAACCGAGGGTGCTCCTTCTATAATGGTTAGAAAGGATTGGCTTTCGTTGCTTGACAATCAGAACGGACAATACAACGGAAATAGCAGTGTTATTGATACATCTCAGCTTTCTAACTCCAACCGATATATGTATTACCCCAGTGCTTACTTACAAATCCCAATGGTTATGACCTTAACTGCGGATGCGAATAGTGATGCTTTTCTTCCTGTTGCTGCCGGAACTACTTGCGACTATGCTTGTGGTCTTAAGAATTGGTTTGGTTCTATCATCCACAGCATACAATGCGACTGGAATGGTGTGACTGTCATCCAGCAAACTAATTTCCAAGGTCTTTGGAATACTTTTAAATTGATGACTACTCTTAGCTACAATGACATCTTAACTCAAGGTTCAGAGATTGGTTTTTACCCTGATGATGCTTTGTCAGTCATTTTCAATGCTGCTGCTTCTGTGAATGGTGTAGGAACTTGTTTTACCCAAAATGCGGTGACTGTTCCTGTTGTTACAGGCGTTCATTCCACATACAATTCTGGAAACATTGGGTTTTTCAAGCGCCAGCAATACATTAACTATGACCCTGATGGTTTGACTGCTCCTGCTTCTGCTGCCTTTTCAACTCTTCTTACTGGAGCCAGTTCTACTCTTGCTTGGAAATCATATATTTTTAACAAGGTAAATGGTGCCGCAGGAGCTCGTGGTGTAGTTCAGTGGGCTATTAATGGTATTGTCCGCTTAAAACACCTTCACCATTTGTTTGAGAAGATGCCCTTGTTAAAGGGAGTGTATTTAAAAATTACACTTCAATTGAATAACTCCTCCGTCAATTTCTCATCTGCTGGTGCGGGTGGTAACTTAAGCATCAACTCGGTCGCAAGCAATGTAGGTGGTGTAATTCCAATCCAGATTGCCAGCGCTGCCGCCGCAAATGGAAGTGTTGCTTGCTTTCCTGCTATTGCTTACACTGTATCTCTTTCTGTTGGTGCGACTCCTTTGGTTTCCAGCCAGACTGCTGTTGCTGGTGTAACCAATGCTCCTCTTGGACGTTCTATTACTTTGAACGTGCCAAGCTTTGTGATGGCTCCCTCCTTTGAGTCTGCTTACTTATCATCTCAAATTAAGACGGTTGAATATGAAGACATATATCAATACCAAGTGCTTTCAATCCCAGCTGGTTCAAACATAAACTCTCTTATCACAAATGGTCTCAGCAATATTTCCAAAGTGCTTGTTCTTCCTTTCTTTACTACGGCAGCCAACGGTGGAGTCAATCCTTTGTATTCTCCTTTTGATGCCGCCGGAACTGGTGTCACCTCTCCTCTTTGCTTGTTACAAAACTTCCAAGTTGTGGTATCAGGACAGAATGCCCTTTACAATACTCAAAAGTATTCTTACCAGCAATTTGTGGAACAGTTGGCAGGCGCAAACTCAGTCAATGGCACAGAAACCGATGGTCTATGCTCTGGTTTGGTTGGTCTGTTGGACTTTGAGACTGCCTACAACTACTATTATGTTGATATCAGCCGTATGTTGGATATTGAGCGCTCTGTCCCCAAGTCCGTTTCTATCCAAGGAACCAACTTATCCGCTAAGGCTATTGACCTCATTGTGTTTATCAGTTACAGACAGACCTTGAAGGTGGATGTTTTAACGGGAAGCCGTGTCTAAGGTTCTCCTTCTGATAATACTCGCAGCACTAACAGGGCTGGCTTTCGCAATAGTAATAAAACATTTTTTAGACGGTGAAGTAGATATATAAATATGAACCACTTTAATTAAGATAATATTAATAGATTAAAATATCAGTTAATATTATATGTTAAGCAACTTTGAGATTATTAATTTAGCGAATAAAATGAACCTGCCTCTGGAGCGCATTTGTTTTAAGAATGAGTTGCTGGAGGAACCGTTGAAGTATAACAGAGGGTATATACTTAATTCACAAGATGATGTATGCGATGAGACGGGAAAGGAGAATGGAGGCATTCATTGGACGGCATTGTATGTAGCCAAGACGAAAGATGGTCGTATTCAACCTTTGTATTTTGATAGCTTTGGCGCTCCTCCCGCAGAAGATGTAAAGAAGTTTGTGAAACCACATTACCTGCCCTACTTTACAAAGGATATTCAAAGTTTGATGGCAGACTGCTGTGGGTTCTATTGCTTGGCATTTTTATATTTTGTTAGTTGCTCTGGTTTTAGAACTGGGAACTTGTATCAAGATGGAGAAACCTTTATTGACCTGTTTGATGACTTGAATGTTAGCAAGGAGTGGAAAAAAAATGAATGGGTGTTGTCGCAGTTTTTCCAAGCAAAGAACCCAAAGCATCGTCGTGAGATAAATGTGTTTGCGGAAGACAAAGCATCTCAGGATGATGATAATGTAATGAAATCCTCGGTGGAAGTAAAAATGCGAGGGTTGCCATAAAATAAAGTATTATCATATATTACATAATGGCAACAAATCGTCTATTAACAATGCCCGAGAACGTGTTTATTAATGTTTTAGAAAACTCTACATTTCAAGAGTTACGAAATATAGACCGAGCACTACAAAGCCTTCTTCCTGGCGCAATCGTAGAGCGTAGAAGAGAGCTGTTAGACCAGTATTTAAGACGATTTCGTCGTGAGCCGTCTCCTCCTCCGAGACAACCAAAGCGTAAAGATGATGAAGATGATGAAGACGATGAAGATGATGAACCACCCAATCAAAAAGATATTTATAACGAGGCAAAAAGGCAAAGGTTTTTTACAGGAGAGATGCCTTCATTTTCAAGTTATAGTCAAGGAACAGGTATGAAAGGCACAGGCAACAAATGGGTTCAACACGTGAAAGCATATGCTTCCAAGCATGGAATGAAATATGGGGAAGCCCTTAAAGACCCAAAGTGTAAGAGCAGTTATAAAAAATAATGTATTTATATATATATAGCAATATGGATGACATAACCCAGATGATACTTGCCCTACCAGATGATATGCCTCACGCTGAGTTTTTTCACATTGTATTCCAAATGGGAGAAGGTGCTCTGCTACAAACGGCAGAATTAATGGATAATAGATTGCGTAGTATTAATCCAGCACAACAACCAGCATTATTTAAAAAAATAAGGGAGCGTCGTGATTTAGCACGTCTCACAAGAAGGGAACAGTTTTTAAAACCAAGGGAAATAAAGAAAAGAAAACAAGGCGGATATGAAGCTCCAGCAAAGCGTTATGATAATGATGAAGAGGATATGCCACCTCCAGGCAATTTATTCGGCACGGGTCTCACAAAGAAAGTTGTTATGAGAGGGAAGCATATTTATATAAATATGAAATGACCTACCAAAGTAATTTCTTAGCCAACCAACTGCGCGTCAATGGTTCGTTCCATCCTTTTTCCATACGGTGTCTCAAATGGTATAACCGTCTGCGCTCATCCGCATAGCCTTTATCAAGCTGACCCTGTTGCTCCATATATAAATACTGAGCGTAGTCTCCTGACCCCAATGCGCCTACACTTCCCAAGTATAGACCATTTTCGTCATAAACTTCAATTTTGTTTTTGTTATTTTGAGCTGGGAAGACCTGTAAGCCCAATTTGTCTGCTTGCTTCTTAGTCCAATCTCTGATAATATATGCCATTTAATATATTACCAGATTACTTTTTTATGCTTATTCCTTCTTAATGTAGGTTGTTGCTTGTGCTACGGAGGTTCCCATTTCTTTCATATCCTTCTCCATAGCCTTCTTGGTCGCAATAGTGTCGCCATATTTGTTTGTTAAAAAGGAGTGTCTCAATTGATTTACCGAGCAACCTTTTTCGGAACCAAATATTTTATTGAGACGCTGGTTCAGTTTGACAGGAGTGAGCTTTTTTAAGTTTGTGTCAAATAAAAGGTATTCACTTGGGTTGTGGGAAATCCATTTCTTCAAAATGACTTTCAAAGGTTTATCAATCTTGACACGCTGGACGCCGTAGAACTTGGCGGTCTTATAGGAAGAAAACACAAGCTCAGAACTCTTCTCATCAAAAAAGTTGTCCTTATCAGTTATGTTCTTGATTTTGAAATCACAATAATCTTTTGCTCGCCTTGGAGGTGTCAAATGAAAAAGAGCAACAATAACAAAGTTCTGTATTTTTTGTAACTCATTTATCGTCAGGGTTTCCATTTTGTATAAATGGTTTGCTTCTTTTTGAAGACGAGTAAAAACGTCTTGGACTTGTCCCTCCTCAATCCAATTTTCTTTTTGGGTTTCGCTCTTCTCCTGCTCGCCAATCTCTTGGTTGTAGTCCTTAATGTCAGAAAGCATCAGAGTGCGATATGGTTTTTGGTCTTTACTAATAACAACTAAAGCAGACAAAACAGTTTTTCGTTTGTTGGGTTCTAAATCTTCCAAATACTTTAGCACTTTGTCTGTTTTTTCAAAGTTGTCTAAATCCACTTCTTTCGTCCCAAACACTTTTGAATGTAGATTTTTCAAAATGCTATTATAAGTGACTATAGAACTATCGCTTAATGTAGGACGTGCCTTTTTTATTTCTGATTTCAAATCCATTTTATAATATTAAGCGATATTTTAATTTTTGATTTTATTAAGTTTGCGTTATATAATTTAATTTTTTAATATTTTCTTACTATAAGTAAAAATGTTTGACTGTTTAACGAAAATGAATAAGGATTATAGTTGTGCTGTTGTGTATAAGATTATCTGTAAGGATACAAATATATCGTTTGTGTATGTGGGTTCAACGTGTAACTATCGTATGAGATTGTCACATCATAAATCAGATTATTTTAATGTTAATTCGCCAAGATATAAACTGCCTTTGTATGAGTTTATGAGAGTAAATGGAGACTGGACGAACTTTGAAGTGGTAATTGTAGAGGAGTTTCCGTGTAACAATAAACGTGAATTAGAAGAGAGAGAGCAATATTGGAAAGTAGAGTGTGGTGATAATATGGGTTTGAAGAAAGCACACGTTACCAAAGACCAGATTAAGGAAGAAGCACACAAGAATTATATTGAGAATAGAGAAGCCAGATTAAAAAGAGCAAAAGAGTATTACGAGCAGAACAAAGAACATAAACGAAAATACTATGAAGACAATAAGGAACGCATATTGGAGAAATGTAAAAAGAGATATGAGGCACAAAAGGTGGCGTCGGTATTTATATAAATACCCACCCGTCCAAATAAAAATAATTTTTCAATAACTCAATTTTGTTATAGAAAAGAAAAAAATTGAAATATTTTTTCGTCTTATGGATTAAGGTAAGACGATAAAGAGATACACTATAAAGTAAAAATGATGAGCGAAATTAAATACACCAAGTTTATTGAATTAAACACAGGTCATATTATTGCGAGCGAAGGAATATCCAGAACACCAGATGGAGACCTAATGTTATCAGATGGAGAAATATTCAGACGCAGTTTTATGACTTATTTGCGAAACAAGTTTGTAGAACTAACCACCAAATATCCAGACGAAGAAGAAGTCACAATATTGTCAGAACGTTTGACAAAAGTCACAGAAGTAATATGTAAATTAAATCCAAAATTAAAAAATAAGTTATGGAGAGAACTAAATATGTTTGGAGTAAGAATAGCACGAGGAGCAGGTTATAAAGCAACGGAAGTTCCATGCTTTACTTGTGGCACAGAATGTGTTAAACGAAAAAATAAAACACAAAAATCACAAAAAGTTTTAAAAAAATGTGCTGGTTGTAAATCTGCGTGGTATTGTGGAGCGGAGTGCCAAAAAGCCGATTGGAAAAGACACAAACTATTATGCGAAGCAATACAAGGCGTAAGGATGCGAGACGCAAAAGAAAATGGAGAATTACTATGCCGAACTTGTTATAACCAATTTGACTATGATTGCGGATTTGGAGAAGAGCGTTGTTCGTATGAATGTAAGTTTAAGTGTAGTTTTAAATAATAATTAAGCTGTAGATGTAGATTTAATATAAAATAAGTAGTTTATGTGTTAATATTCGTATTATTAATCAATAATTAAGCATTAAATATGCTTTTTTTATTGAAACTCATAGCAGTTGATGAATAAAAATATTTTTATTCAGCGTTTGATAGCGTTTTATGTCATAATATGATATGAAAGCCTTAACTTTCATATAATACATTATAATTTAAGCCCATTCTTAACGTTCATTTAATGCCCGCGAGCATATTTATATATATACGCACCCCACTTAACGCTGGTAAGCAGGGGGTAGGGTGTATCTGAACGCAAAGTTGGCATCTGCTGCCTGACTTTGTAAAGCTTGTAGCTCCCCACCCATTAACTTCTTTGATAAGGAGACAAACTTCTTACCTGTATCACGCACTGGCGCTCCAATAGAACCAACACCACGACCCGATGCCGAGCCAGCATATAGACCCATACCAGAACACATAGGACACATCTTACCACCCTTCACCATTTTATGTCGTTTCATACCATTACCAATAATACCATCTGTATCAAACTGAGAATACAAATCTGTGCTTGGTGCGGATTTTGTAGTGCGACGTTTATCTACCATTTCTTGTAGCTTGGATAATATAGCATCCTCACCCTTTGCCATCATCTCACGCTTTGACATTGGAACATTTGAACCTGACTCCATCATTGATTTGAGCTCGTTAATATCAAATCCTTGGGCGGCAGCAAGAGGGGCAGCTACATCCAATCCTGCTTTCAAGGCACGCTTTTTCAATTCTGCTACACCTTTCTTACCTTGTAGCGACTGGGGCTTATCCAAATATTGCTTGGCTGTTGCTTGGGCTGCCTCAATAGCAGGAGCCAACTGAGGAGCAAATATTGTTGCGGCCATCGCACCTTTATCAATTGCTTCATCCACTAAGGGTTTCACAACCGCACCCATCTTGTAAGCAATCTTTTTCACACCAGCCTTCTTTAAAGCCTTGTCAAACTTCTTACCAAAGATGCCCTCACCTTCCACTGTTCTATTGGCTTCTACCTCAGCAGGGGACAAAGATATTTGAACGCCTTTATCTTTCATAAATGCTCGGTTAATTGAGTCCCACTGGTTATCCTGGACTACAAGCTGGGTTCCTTCGCCTTTCATTAATCTCACCTTGTGTCCGTTTCGGATTCTTGACATCACTGCGGGGGACAACTTCTTTATACTCAACATTCGCATCTTGGGTGCTTCCATTATATACATACAATGAGATATTAATTCTTTATAACTGGAAATTAAACAACTCCTAAATTGTTCTCGCTTTTTACATTTTCCATTTTTGGGCGGCTCAATTCCATCTCTTCCGCTTTCACCTCACTTTCCGTATCCCTATGTATCTTAATTAAACCAAAGCATAATGAGACGTCTTCACATTTTGATTTGAAGCAGTATCTAATTGATAGTCCTAAAACTCCTGTTCCAAGAGTTGCCAATCCATATATGAGTGTGGCATCTGCCATTTATATAGTTGGATATATTTTTATGCGATACGTGTATATTGGAAACGACTATCTGCTCCTTGTTGTGTTACAGCAAACCCTGAATAAACCATCCTATGGACGAAAAAAAAGGTTGTAGTTGATGCGACAGTAAATACCCTTTGAACTCTTCCCACTATTCTTCCTGTTATAGCAGGGACAGTTGTTGTAGCAAGTGCGAACTCTTGAAATCCCCCTGTAAAAGAATTGGTTACAGTTGATAGACCCAACTCATACGTTTGTAAATTACCCCCTGCTGCTGATATGGTATTATTTCCACATAACAAAATAAGATATGTTCCTGCTGCTAATGTTACACTTGGTGCCGATACTACTGTTACTATGGTGTTGTTTGTCAGGGAAGCAGTTCCGACCCCTACTACCGTGCCAGTAAAACCCAATTGTGTATTCGCCGTAACCGTATAACCAATTGTAATTGGCAAATTGAATGTGCTGGTTGTGCTGGATAAAGAAAGAGGTGTGATATTTGACCCTCCACTGGTTTTTGTTATTAAGTTAATAGTAGATGAAGGGGTTAGTGTATTACTTATGTCACAGTTGGTAGAGGAGGTTTGGTTGATAGTTGTATATGCGAGAGATGTTGGGTCTGTAAATCGGACAACATCGTATAAGTGTAAATGTCCTGGATTTAATTCTATTTTTTGTTTTGTAACTCCTCCCGCACTCAATACATTCATATACATAGACTCGCCATTGGCAGTGCCTCTTATGTAAAGTCCTTGTCCTGATGTATAATCAAGGATGGAGTTGCCTACACTTACATCCCCGCTAAATTGGGTTGTTGTAGCAATACTTGTAGCTACATTCTGCCTTGCTAAATAACGGAGGTCTCCTTCTGCTATTGTGAGTGATGCTGAGTTTGGAGATTGAAAAACCAAACTATCAAATATTGGATAGTCTGCTACTGGTGGTTCATAACTTGCCATTTATATAAAACAACATTTTAATTTTTGATTAACTTTAACCAATTTTTAATATATACATATGTATAATTATGTCAATTGTTAATATGTATGAGAAGATACCCAAGGAATATTTAGTTAAGAGCGACAACCCTAACTTTAAGACACACAACATTAAACTCCCCGCCCGTATTGTGGTATCCGCACCATCTGGCACTGGAAAAACCAACTTTGTATGTAATTTCTTAAACCATATGTGTGCTGGCAAGGGCACATTCGCAGACATTTTAGTGCTGACAAAGGACAAATCAGAGCCTTTATACGAGTGGTTAGAAACCAAGGGTGTGACTGTAGAAGAAGGACTACATAACCTGCCTGACTTAAATAAGTTTGACAAGGATGTAAATCACTTGATTGTCATTGACGATTTGATGATGGCAAAAAATCAGGAGAAGGTATGTGAATATTTTATGATGTGCCGTAAAAAAAATGTGACGATTATGTATTTGGCACAGCACTTTTATAGAATACCAATTGTGGTAAGACAGAATAGCAATTATTTTGTAGTTTTAAAAGCAGGAAACAAGAAATCATTAAATCTGATGTTAAGCGAGTTCAGTGTAGGCGTATCCAAAGAGCAATTATTAAATATGTATGAGTATGCTACCAAAGACAAGTTTAACTTTTTGCTGATTGACAATGATGAGAGTGACCCAGAGAAGAAGTTCAGGCACAACTTTACCGATTATTTAAAACCCGCGGATTTTTCAAAACCTTAAAATAATATTATATTTATATATGGATAGCGACTATCGGGTTCAAAGCATTGTATTTGATAAGGACAAAATTGGCTTACAGGAGGCTATTGACTGGGTAGTCAGTCACAAAGACAAAGTCAAAAAAATAGATGAAACAGATACGCAATACAGGTTCAGGCAATTGGACCCAAATTATTTACGTCGTAAAGGTTTCACCAAGTATGTCACCAAGCGTCTAAACGAAGTTGTCAGTTTAATTTTGGTTTATAAGGAAGACCAAAATGTTTGTTGGGATGGTTACGAGCAAATCGGAATGAAGATGAAGCATGGACGCAAAGTGCCAAACTGTGTTCCCGAAACTAAATGAATGTATATTCCCCAATAATCTCATTTCCTTTCCATATAATGGTTTCCACAATCACTTTCTCTCCTTGCTTCACAATCATAAGGCATTCTATGTTCCATTTTAAAATCTTACAGACGGCAATAATAAAGAAATGGCGCATTTTTAAAACAAAGTTCATTAATTATATATTAAGCAATATATTATTTTTATTAAACCATTTAAAAAGAATTATGTAAGTATATATATATAGATGGACTTCTCAATTGAAATAACTCCTGCCGAAAAGCATTATGCCAATGTTAAAAAAGCAGTTCAGAAATACCAGACTAAGAACCGTGACAAATTAAGAGAAGTGGCAAAACAGTGGCGCGAACAGTTGAAAATGGACGCCGACAAATACGCCGAATATTTAGCAACCCAACGTGTGAAAGCAAAACAAAATAGAATACAAAAAAGGTTAGAGCGTGATGGTGTGATTAATGTCATTTAAGGAAACTACAAAATTGATTTTTATTAAATTATAAAATTGAAATCAATTACTTAAAAATACAAATTACAAATATTAAGGAAAAACTATTTAAAAAGAATATCTTAAGTATATATATAAATATGAACGCCATACAATATACCCGAGGAGTTGAAGGAGATGTTAATTTTTGCGAAACGTGCGACCCAGAAGCTTACGAGAATACGTGCCAAACTTATAACTGCTTTGAAGCTATACCAGACGATAGAAAAGTCAAGGCTTATTTTGATATTGAAATTAAACCCAGTGACTGCGTAGATGGTGTGGAATATATTGACTGCTGGGCTGAAGTTATTCAATATGGTTTGAAGTTTATTGAGAAACGGTTCCCCAATGCGGAATACTGCTTCAAAAATCAGTCCAGCCCTGAATATGCGAACTTTAAAAATGGTAAAATAGGATGGATTACATCAGTTCATATTATTGTTTGGAATTATGTCGTTTCAAAACCAAAATTAAAATCCATCGTTATAGAAATGAACCAAGAAATAAACAAACACATTTTAAATAAAAACGACTGCTCGGAAAAAGTCAGCGATTTTTATGAACTGGGACAGCTTAAATATGTAAATGGTAACAAAGAAGGATTTACACTATTTGATGAGTCTGTGTATAATAAAAAGCGCAAGATACGCAGTGCTTATGCGGACAAGACACACGATAACAAAATGACAGGAGAAATACTGGCTTGTGAAAACAGACCATCCAAGATTGAGTTTGGCACATTCCAACAATCTGTTATTAGTGCGTTTATACCAGAGGACGCAATGGAAATACCAGACGACCCAATTGATGACAGCGACACAACCAGTGAAAGCGATGACGACAAACCAAAATCAAAAACCAACACGAAAACCGTGTATCAAAAATTGGAGGAACTCAAACAAAACAACCATACGAATAACCAAAAGAAAATTATATTCTTTATGGAGAACGGCTTTGACAAGTGCTGTAAATGTCACGAGGACATTGTAAAAATCGGTTACTCCATCGCCAAGGAGTTCGGAATAGAAGGGCTACCACTATTTCAAATATTTGCCGAAAAATACACGTCTCAACCTTGGAGCCAAGCCAAAAAGGAATATGACGATAAATACGAGTCATTACTAAAAAATAATAACGGTAAATGTGGCTTTGGAACCATTTATTGGATTTTCAAAAAATACGACGAAAAGCTGTATAAAAAAATCAGCAAAATATGGAACACAGAGCATTATGAAGTAGATATGATTTATAACTTATGCTATACTGGCGCTACAGCAGATTATTTCAAAAATCTATACGGCGACTTCATTTGTGCTTGTGACGGAGTAGCATATATATATAATGGAATACGCTGGGAAAAATGTGACGACAAAAACAGCGAATTAGTGCGTTTTATAGACAAGGTATTTTACAAGGATTTGATTGAGTATGGAAATATCCGAATGACCGCATTAATTGAGATGTTAAAAAACTCCAGCAAAGAGGAATCCGAGTTGCTTAATGACAAAATAAAAGATGTATCCAAATATTTAAAAAATGTTAATTTTAATATGAGAAACTCAGGATGTCGCAAAGGATACATCAGCGACATTATTGACTTCTCCACAAACAACAATATCAAGTTTGACTCGGACAAACATTTGTTCGCTTTTAACAACAAGATTTATGATTTGGAAAATCAATGTTTTATTGAACCAGAACCCAGTCAATACATTTCAAAAAGTTGCGGATACGATTATGACGATAATTACGACACAAAATACAAAACAGATTTAACCAAAGTTATTGACAGCGTATTCCCCAACAAAGAAATCAAGGAATATTATCTAACATTTTTAGCCACCGGATTATCAGGCATACATATGGAGGAGTTTATGATTGCTACTGGTGTCGGTGGTAACGGAAAGTCAATGATTAACGGGCTTATGATGACAACTATCGGAGATTACGGTTACGAAGTGCCAAGCATTTGTTTTACAAAGGAAATCAAAGACGGACCTAACGCAGAATTAGCCAGACTAAATGGAGTGCGTTTTGCCTTAACAAGTGAGCCCGACAGTAAAAAGAAGTTTAGTTGCTCGGCAATCAAGAGCATAACTGGGAATGAAACCCTGCCAGTGCGTTTATTACATTCAAACCAAGTCGGAATTGATTTAGTCTGCTCGTTAGTTTGTGAGGCAAACGATGTCCCCGATTTTGACGAGGTAAATCAAGCCGTCAATCGCCGAGTAAGAGCTTCCGTTTTTGAAACTATCGCGCTTGATAAATGCGATTATGACAAGCTGGACGAAGACGATAAAGCGTGTGGTAAATACACCATTAAAAAACCTGAATACAAAACAACCGAGTTTAAAACAAAACATAGACAAGCCTTATTTATGATACTATGTAACTACTTCAAAACGTTCAAAGAAAATGGATACGCTTTAAACGCTATGCCCGCAAAATGTAAATCAAAAGTAGTATCCTTATTTGCTGCCTCCGACGGGATTTACTCGTGGTTTGAAGAATTATACCAGCCAGTAGCAAGTGAGGCCTATTTAACAAGTCAGCCAATACCAGTATCTGATATATATGAAAAGTTCAGCAGTAGTCCATACTTTATGAGATTACCAAAAACAGAACAGCGTAAATTAACACGCAAACACTTTGTGGAGAAAATCACAACTAACTTGTTCTTACAAAAGTTCTTGAAACTACGCAAAACCTATTGGAACAAAACTCGCTTAGATTGGGACGCTATAATTGGCTGGGAATTAAAGCCTGACGATAATGTGAATGATAATGCGCTTGATGAAGAATAAATTGGCTTGGTAATGGTCTTATTTAATTAATAACAAATAATATTTTTTTATTAATTTTCTGAAAAACTT
>Ga0247722_10000880_pt1 | contig 17403 bp, 27 predicted proteins | sample MSEWelMarce3H_FC_FD_189094 | JGI IMG/M metagenome (GOLD analysis project Ga0247722, IMG submission 189094) | Subsurface sediment microbial communities from gas well in West Virginia, United States - MSEEL Well Study Marcellus 3H_FC | ecosystem: Environmental > Terrestrial > Deep subsurface >... | reverse complement strand
GTAGATGAAATATTATCATTTATTGAAGATGATAGAAATGGTTTTAACTGGAAAGATTTTTACAAAGAGGTTAAACAAGAAATAGAAGCACTATGATTGCTATAAACCTACCAAAAGCTTTAGATATTGAATCTAACATACTTGGTGCATTGCTTTTAGACAAAAGGACTATACCATTGGTTATAGGTCATCTAAAAACTGACATATTCTACGATCTAAAGCACCAAAAAATCTTTAACGCTATTAAGGAAATGTATGATAGTAACATATCTATAGACCTTACTACCGTAGCTCAAAAACTTTCCCAAGATAAGGAAATACAAGATGTTGGTGGAGCTTTTTACCTATCTAAGTTAACTGATAATGTAACTTCAACAGCCCACATAAACACCCATATTGAGATTGTTATTGAGATGTATAAGAAGCGTGAAGCTTATAAAGTGCTTAGAATAGCTGAGAATCAATGCTTAGATAATGATAGTCAGTCATTAGACCTTTTGTCTGACCTTAATAGTCAACTATTATCTATCCAAGAATATGGCAATATCTATGAAAAAAGCATAACTGACGTAGTTATGGCTATCAACTTTGCTAGGGATTTAGCAAGTAATGGCGAACTTTTAGGATTTAATACAGGATTCCAAGAGTTAAACCAAACGATTGCTGGATGGTGTAAACCTGATCTATGTATCATAGCTGCAAGACCAGGAGCTGGTAAGACAGCAATGATGCTTTCTAGTGTTTATCACTTAGCAATCCTAAATAGCGTTCCTACGGCTATTTTTAGCCTCGAAATGAGCTCCGAACAGCTTGTTGAAAGGTTAGAGTCAATAACGAGTCAAGTGCCCTTAAAACGCCTTAGAACGAATAATTTGAATGACTATGAACGTAAGCTACTTTTAAAGACCGATGACAAGATAATCACAGCACCCATCTACATAGAAGATACTGGAGGAATCAGTATCTCACAACTCAGAGCTAAGGCTACTATTCTTAAGCAGAAGTATGGTATTAAGGTAATATTCCTAGACTATCTTCAACTTATGAGTGGACAAGGCAAACAAAACCAAAACCGAGAGCAGGAAGTAAGTTTTATAAGCAGAAGCCTTAAAGCCTTAGCCAAAGAGTTGGAAGTACCAATTATTGCCTTATCACAGTTATCTAGAAAGGTTGAAGAAAGAGCTGATAAGTTACCTATGTTGTCTGATCTTAGAGAATCAGGTAGTATTGAGCAAGATGCTGACATTGTTATTATGCTTATGCGACCATCTTACTATGAAATGAAAGAACCTGTAGAGATTGGTGGTAAGGAGTATCATCCTGACGACCTAGTTATTGTTAAGGTAGAAAAGAATAGACATGGTAAGACTGGTAATATACCTATTAGATTTATTGGAGAAACAACCACATTTGAAGACTATAAACTATAAACTATGAAGCAAAAATTTATCGAGGTAGAAGTAATAGAAGGTGAAGACCTTAACATTGAGAACATGAAGCAACGTATTATAACTAGAGCATGGTATGATACTGCTAGGTTTCATGACTTAAATGATATAGCAGTTGGTATTGGTGTAGGCACAAAAACTCTTTACTACTATGCTAAAAAACTAAAACTACCAAAGAGAAGTGGACTTAAATAGGAACTATAAGAATACTCGTAAGTTCGACATAGAACAAGCTAAGGCTAAAGATGGCACTTATCAGGCATTGTTATTGTTTGCTAGGAACACAAAAATTCTCGTTATCCAACAGCCAAAAGCCTTAAAGCAGAAATATATGTGGCTTGAATATGAGAATAATGGTAAACCAAGTGGCATAGCAGATACAAGAGTTGAGTTCTTTGCTATCAACTTTGACCTTAAAGACAGAATCTACTTTATACGTGCAGAAATGCTTAGAATTAAGGCAAGAAGACACTTTAAATGGGGTAAAACTAAGATAGTCGAGGGCATAAGATATGTAAAAGTTCCAACTGTCGAGATGATACGTTTCGATTAACATAATTTTACAAAATGAAAAGAGTAATAAATTTTAGTGGTGGTAAGACAAGTGCAATGATGACAATTTTAAATTATCGTGAAGGTGATTTAGTAATCTTTGCAGATACTGGTAGAGAACACCCCAAGACATATAAGTTTATAAATGATTTTGAAGCACATGAAGGCATACCAATCATTAGGGTAATGTTTGAAGGTGGATTTAGAGGAATGTTAGAGAAAGCTAAATGGAAGTATATACCTAATAGAGTTAAGCGTGGTTGTACTATAGAGCTTAAAATTAAGACTGCTAAAAGATGGTTAAGAGCTAATCATGGTAAACAAAACTATGAATGGCTTGTAGGGTTTAGAGCAGATGAAGAAAGAAGAGTTAAAGGTTATGAACAAAGACAAGCTTATATTCATCCTAGATTTCCTTTATATGAAGCAGGTATTGATAAGGCACAAGTAAATGATTATTGGAGTAAAAAATCTTATAATTTAGAAATCCCTGCAATACTAGGAAACTGTACTTTATGTTTCCTTAAAGGCAAGAATGCTATAATTAACATAATGCGTAGCTATCCTGAATTAGCTAATGAATGGATAGAAGATGAAGAATTAAGCAAAAAACATGGTGCAGGTCACACATATTTTCAAGATACAACCTATAAACATTTGCTAATGATGGCTCAAAATGATTTATTTAAGGGTCAAGATTTGATTGATTTAAACCCTGCTTTTAATTGTTCTTGCACATCATAATTAAATTAATTAGTGTAATTTCGTTTATATGACATACAAAACAGCAAGTGACTTAACCAAGATGATGCTAGAATATTTAGATAGTTTAGGTTATGAAGTATGGAGGAATAATAACCTAGCAGTTAAGGGAAGGTCTTTCATTGGTAAGAAAGGTTTACCTGACATCATTGGTTACCATAAGAACTATGGTCAATTCATTGCTTGTGAGATTAAAGCTATAGGTGATAGACTAAGTGTATCACAAATAGAGTTCTTAACTCATTTAGGTATGTGCGGTGGCACATCTATTGTATGTCAACAAGTATCAGACGGAACAATTAATTTAACAATATTTTTAGACAATGGCGAAAGCAAAATCAGCATCTGGGACGAGTACAAAGGTGAGTTTCGGGAAGCGTAAAGAAGGTAAGGCAAAGAAATCTTATAACAAACATAGTCCAAGACCTAAAGCATATCGTGGTCAAGGACGCTAAACAACAATTATGGAAAATCTAGAGTTAGACAACAAGGCAGAAAAAGTAACTAAGACAACTACAAAAGAAGTTAAGGTTACTGTAGTTCCTAAGGAAAGCAAGTTTGTAACTGCTGAAACTATTAAGTTAGTAGAAGACATCTTAAATGATGGTACAGTAGACATCAAATGGAGAGCACAACTTAAAGAACAAGTAAGAAAATATAAAGGACATGGAGAATAAGTATGACAGTATAGTCGAGTCTGTTATTACGAAGTATAAAGATAGAGCTAACATTGGCTTTACTAAATACGGAACTAACCTTGACAGAACTGACTTAAACACCAAAGAATGGGCTGAGCATTTACAGCAAGAACTTATGGATGCTGTATTATACTTAGAGAAATTTAAAGAAGGAATTAAAAATAGTTTATAAACCAAAACAAATATCATGGCAACACAAAAAGAGAACTTCTTAGGAAGATGTTTTACACTTAGATCAGCTTACGGATCATTCAGAAAAGTATCATTCGGTCCAGAGGACTTAAAGAAACTAAATGAGTTTGCAGCATCTAACAAAGGATGGTGTTCTATCCTTATCAAAGACAAAAAGAACGCAGGACCTGAACAAAGTGATTTCTATTGCGAAATGGATACATTTAAAGCAGGTGATTATAAACCAACTGACAAAAAATTACCATTTTAGTTATGAACTCAAAAATTTATAGAGATATTCTAATCAACTTATCACTTTTATTAGTAGGTTTGTATCTACCGTTTGCTTTCATTATCAATAAGTATAACCCAACAATGTGGGAATGGTATGAAAGAGCATTATACGTTATATCTGTTGCAGTAACTATAGGTTACGGAGCTAATCAGTATAACAAAAAGTAGTATGTTTTGTTTGTAGTTTAATAGTTAGACCCTGCTATTCATAGTGGGGTCTTTTTTTGACTTATATAAACTAAACATATATCAAAAAGTGCGTTTTTTGACACATAAAAAATCCCCCAGATTTTACCTGAGGGATTAACCAAAACTACACACAATCACACACCACACATGAGAGCTATTTTAATTATGACTATTTCTAGTGTCATAAAACTTTGTCAATACTGATCCGTAAAGGACTGCTTGATACCTTGCTGTAAAACTATCCATTGATTCGTTTACATAGAAGTAATCCTCATTAGACATATATACAAAACACCTATCACTATTTTCTTCATCAGCCGTTACACTCGCCACCTGATAGATGTTGATATAAGCATCTGATTCCTCAGAGTTATCCTGGAAATCATAGCTGTCATCTTCCTCTTCGGTCAGTTGTATGATGTGCATTAACATTTGTGATACTATTTTTTAAAACAGTAAGTCGTAATTCCTTTACAATCAACTCAAGCCTAGCTTCTAAGTGAGTCTTTTCTTTCATTAATTGGTTAATCTTAACGTCTACTTCTCTGTTCATACAAATTTACGATTTAATTCTAATGGAAATAAAAAGTGCATACCCCATTGATTAACAATGCAATACACACTTTCTTTATATTTACTAGACTATAGTTACTTTCTAGGTAACCTAATAATCTTACTGCCTAGAGGCATCGGAACAAATATAGCAACTCTTCCGCCATCTAGAACAACTCCACAGCCTAATGTGGGTCTTTTGGGGAAAGGTCGTGAATACTCCATAGCGTAGGCATCAATATCGATACCACAGCCTACATTCATGCCGAATATCATATCCTTATCAGATGAGCTATAAAGAACACCTCCAAAGCTATGTATATGACCTATTACTGTTGATTGTCGAGCATCTCTTGCTCTATTGATTGCACCTGCTTGTCCTGATGATCCTGTACCATGAGTATATAGAACACCGTCTATTTCCCATTCTAAAGCCCATTTCCAGCCTTTAGGGGCATCCCAAGCCTGTTCGTAGGACTTAATAAATCGTTCTGGTAAACCGCTTGTTTGAGCCTTTCTTTTATGAAGGGCTGAGTGGTTACCAATACATACTTTTACGTTAGGGAATTGTTTGTACCATTTGTACATAGCAGCTTGTGCTAAGTCTGCTTCTCTACCTGCTCCATGTCCGTCAGGTTTAGATTCATGGTAACTGATGGCATGATTGTCAACTTCATCTCCAATATGTACAACCTCAGAGCATTGAAACTTATTCGCTACTTCATAGCAAAAAGCTTTATAGCCTGGATGACAGAATGGTTCATGAGTGTCGCCTATTACTAGGACATTTTTCTTGCTCATTATGTGTGGTTTTGGTTTTGGTTTATTTTACTAACTTCTCGTTACCCTTATAAGTAACATAGTTAGTTCTTCCGCCTGTTTTATCTTTAGCAATCAATATTTCTTGCTTTAGATTATTAGCATCATAAGCTACATGAACCCATCCTAATTTACCATCCTTCGGAAACTCTGCTATTAACTGCTTAAATTTAAGATTGTCTTTGATATAGTGAAATATATCATTGTTTGTATATGTGCTACCTGAACCATCTTGGTCGATATCTGCCGCACAACCAAAACTATGATCTGATTTTAATGCTCCACCTATGAAGTGATTAAGCATCTTTGACCTGTAACCACTAGAAAGCGTAATAGGACCAAACTTCATTCTGATTGGTTCTAATACTTTTTCACATAGTACTTTAATGTTTTCAATGTGCTCAGGAGTAGGTTCGTTAGATACTCCATGTCTTTTTGCTGATTCACTACGAGTAAACTCTGCTAGTGAGAAGTGTGCTGTCAATTTCATCTTAAATAATTTGATTTACAAAATATGCTAATCCTAGCAACCATAATAGGAAGCCAAGTGTTAAAATTATCTTTTCGTTCTTAGGCATCTTTCTTAAATATTTTCTCTACTGAGGTTAAACCTAAGCAACCGAATGCTAACAAAGCTACTGATTCTACAAGAATTGAACTTGGGGCAAAATGTTGTTCACTAAATTGGTTATGGTACATAGTAATACATAATGCTAAAACGCATAACAACCCACATAAACGCTTCATACTAAATCTACCATTATCTTCTTGGAAAAACTGTTTCATATTATTATATTTTTATTAATGCTAATGCTACAAACAATAGTAATGTCCATAGTCTATTTAATCCTTGCTCTTGTTCAAAGTTTCTTTTAAACTCAGGATCAATTGTTGAGCTAGATTTAATATTTTGGATATGAAATCTGTAAATATTGACTGAATCTTCTTTACTGCGTAGTTTACTATTTGTTGTAACATATAAATTGTTTTTATGTGATAACGAGTCCTTATAAGCGATTATTGTATCGTTATAGGACTTATATAATTTGTTAATAGTGTCCGCTTGACCAATGGTCATTATAACAACAGAGTCACCCTTAATCTTTTTTGTGATGGGATATTGGGAGTAACTTGAAACTGATAGCAGTATCATTACTAACACTATCCAAAGTCTGCTTAACTTCATTTAGTTCGTTTTTTAATGTGTTAACCTCTTGCTTAATCTCAGCGAACTTGCTAACGGTAGACGTTACTATAGCTTCTTTAGCCTGATCTGCTTTTACTTGAACAGCTTTGTTCTTAGTCATTGTGCTATTAAACTCAGTCATAAATTGCTCGAACTCCTTATCTTCAGTCACTACCTTATCTTCCTTTTTAGCTGTAACATTTATAGTTGTTGCTGTAACTGTTAGAAAACCAAATATCAAAAGAACTGACTTCATTGCCTTTTATTTAACTGATGATTTAATAGCCCCCATAGCATCTAAGGTTTCAAGCTTAGTTGTAGTAGAACTTAATGCGGTTTTACACTCAATTAAAGCCTGAGTCTTTAGGCTATCCTTATACTCAAGATTAGTAATCCTAGCGTCTTGAGAGTTAATCTGATTGTTGAAATTGCCTCTAATATCTACATAAAGAACAGTTATACCGATTATAACTAGGAACATAGTTCCTTTGATTGGGTCTTTACTAAACTGAGAAAAGCTAATCGGTAGAGGATTAGCACTTACATTAACGTCTTTTTTAGCTGCCATTTACTTACTTTTTACCTAATTTAAAATATATACTACCTGAGTAGCCTATATTAAAGTTTTTATTAATATTTACATTAAGACCTATTAGAGCCTTATTTTTGGCATTAAGCATGATTCCAGGACTTAGTACTTCTAAGCCATTAGACTCGCTTAAATCGCCTCTAAAGCCCAAATAAAGAGTATTCTTAGCTTTATCTGCCTTAGTAATGGTGGTAAGTATTGTTTTTTCGGTTATTTTAGCCTCAAATCCCCTTGATTGGATCTTATTTTGGCTTATAGTGTCGTTGATGACAAAGGTATTAGAATCTACCTTAATGGTGTCAGAATAGGCATAAGTACGCATATAATCGGTCATTATGCGTATAGTATCATGTACGGTAATTTGTACAGAATCATGTACAGTATCTGTAGCTATTATAACATAAGGAATATCTTTTCCTTGTTTCCACCTGGTGGTTACATTTGTTTGATATACAGTATCGGTCTTTACAGACTCTATAACAGCACTTGAGCTATGGCATGACTCGTATAGCCACACCATAGCAAAGAATGTAAGGATAATAAGTAAATAGTGCTTAATGTCTTTCATTAGAAAGGATTAGGAAGTACTACTGTCTTAGGATTAATAATGTTATCTAATTGGATAGCAAGTTCAGCATCTAAAGCTGGGACATCTGTTCCTGCGTTTAACCAACCTTCTACGATTTCTTGAGTAAGGTCAGCATAAGGAATGAACCCTTCTGTTGGTGGTGTTAAGCCAATACAAACAGGAATCTGTGTTGATGTTGTACCATCATTTATTTCCCTGTATGCATTTACTGTTACTACTACATCTGATAAGCCATCTAGGCTTTTAGCCGTTACCATTGAATCTTGTGGGATTACCCATTGAAAATTTGCCATTTTATTTATTTTATAATGAAGTTATTGTTTCCCAAGTTGTACCATTGTACACCTTTAGTTTGTTTGTTGTTGAATTATAGTAAACATCCCCTGCCTCTGCACCACTTGGGTCAGAAGCTAATGGAACGAATCGCATTTGACCTTGTGCTTTAATTCTAATTTTTTCAGCTTGAACACTTGCATTTCTTGTAGTAAAAGCTAAGTCACCTGTTCCACCACTTATTGCAATTACATTTATTGATGCTCTTGCCGCATTGCCTGTTGTTGGATTTGCTGATAAAAATATACCTGCAAATGAATTTGTAGTAGCAGATGTATTTGTAATACTCAATCCGTTGCTTAATGTTGTAGTTGTATAAGTAGTTGCATCATTTAACCCAATTTCTAATTTTCTTGCACCACCAGGAATTGCTCCTATTCCTAAATCACCTGCCATATAGTTAGCAGCCGTTCCTGCCATATAAAGATTCCATCTATTAGTACCTGAAGGAATATTACCTTGAAACCCATAATTATTAGTACCACCAACTACGCTACTTTCAACAACAAATCCTGCTTGATTAGTTACAGTACTACCTGCTCCAAAAGTACCTTGTGTTGCTCTATAATGTATTAAATCAGATAATGTGAAAGCTGCAGCTTGTGTACTTGCAGATGTCATATTATAATTAGCTAATGTTGTTACATCTGATAATATTGTTCCAACGTTTAAAAATGCGTGAGAAGTAGTTGAACCAGAAATACCTACTGCTAATCTTAAAGATACATTAGTTAAAGTAGGACTACCTATGCCTAATTTTCCTGCTAAATAGTTGTTAGCAGTGCCGTTCATGTATAAGTTCCATCTATTCGTAGCAGCAGGTATATTTCCGTAAAATCCATAGTTATTAGTTGCACCAATTAATGAAGCATCTGCCAAAAATCCGTATTGGTTTGTAATCGCACTTCCTGCACCTAATGTTGCTTGTTGAGTTCTATAATGTGTATAAGTTCCTAATGTAAAAGATGCAGCAGCAGTACGAGCAAGAGAATCAAAAGAACGAGCTTCATTAATTGTTGTTGAAGCAACAATACCTTGTTGTGCTACTCCTACCGATGTAACAGCACCAGATAAATCTTTTCCAAGATATAAGCTATAACCTGCAAATGCAACATTTCCTATACCCACATTACCAGCTTCATTAATCACCATATCAAGTGTACCATTAGTAGCGAATCCAAGTGTGTTTGTACCACTTAAATACATTCCATTAGTAGGTATTGTGCTTGATGTAGGAACAAAGCTATTAGCAGTTAATTGACCACTAACCCTTGCAGTACCATTAACATCTAAAGCAAAAGCAGATGTTGTAGATGTATTGATTAATACTTGACCACTAATTGGGTTAAGCATTAAAGGATAAGTAGCAGCTAAATTACCTGAATTAGCAACCTGTAACCACATACCACCTGAATCATTACCACCCATATCTATATTTACAAGGGAATTGCTATTGCCTATTCTTTGTATTAAACCAGTTTGTGTTGTACCACTAGAAGCTGGTAAAGCAAAAGCAGCACCATTAAATCTTGATGTGCCATTATTTACCCTAAATAAAAACCCAGCATCTGCGGTAGTGCCAACTAATAATGCACCAGCTAAATAGTTAGCAGCAGTACCATCCATAAATAAGTTCCAACGATTAGTACCGCTTGGAATTAATCCTCTAAATCCATAATTATTAGTTGCACCCGTCATATTACTATTTACAACAAATCCTTCTTGTATTGTAATACTTGAACCTGCACCTATTGAAGTTTGGTCTGCAAAAAAATGACTAAAATTAGATAAAGTAAAAGTTGAAGCAGCAGTTCTTGTACCTGAACGATAATTAAAAACATTTGAAGTTACATCACTTTGCACTGCTCCATCATTTAAAATTGCACTTATAGCAACTGCGCCCGTCAAGTTTTTCCCAACTCTTATAGTTGAAGAACCTAATGTATTTATACCAACTTGTAAACCACCATTTGATATTGTAGTATTAGATCCCAAAGTAATTAAAGATCCAGTATCAGTGATGTTTGAATTGCCTATTGCACTGGTGCCAGTGAACTTAGGCAAGGTGTTTGTTGTACCAGTACCAGTCACCGGATTAGTTAACACCGCTTGATATTGTGGAATGTTTAAAGTGCCACCACTATAAGTCGCAGCACCACTTGTGCCAGTTGTAGTTAATGTGATCGCGGCCCTTGCTCTTGCATCTGTATAATACAAATTTGTAGCCTCCGAAATATTAGCAGTAGTCAAACTTACTGCGCCAGTAAATCCATTAACCGAACTAACTGCGTCTGTGTTGTCTACCTTCTGCCATGCAGTGCCATCATATATCGCCCAGTCACCAACCCTCCAGTCTGTGATGCCGTTTAGGTTTGTTGTACCACTTACATCTACAATGTAGTAATAACCTTTAGTACCTACGCTTGATGTTAAAGTAGGTGTGTTTGTAGATGCATTCCATACTGACTGGAATATTGCTCCGCCTATTAATCCGTTTATTTGATTTTGTACCTTACCAAATGCATTTAATATTGAATCAGTAGCACTTACACTACCACCAGTAATATTCAATCCAGTAAGTACCTTGCCAGTAACTGCGCTATTTGTCAAAGTCACCGATGCTGATCCCGGCCCACTTGCAGTAGCCTCACCAGTTAAAGCGGTGATATAATTGCCAGCCGCTTGTTTATTGTTAAATGTATTCCAGTCTGTTGATGAAAGGAATCCGTTTGTTGTTGTATTAGCTTGACTTATAGATATAGCGTTTGCAGCTATGCTTAAAGGTGCAGATGCACTTGTAATCCTATTAGTGTATGCAGTATTCCAATTACTTGCACTTGCTATGTAAGCATCTGCTAAATCGGTTGTTAAATGTAATTCATCAAGTAAAGTAACACCGCCAGTAATACTTGCAGCGTTGCCACTACCGCTTGTCTTAACAACAGATATAGCCTCGCCATTGCCGCCCTTAGTAATTGATGCAGCTACACCGCTTCCGCTTGTATGGTTTATTATTAAATCATAAGCACTTAAACTATGTGTACCTAAGTTGACATTTCCAGTTGCGCCAGTGTAAGGCACAAAGCCAGTCAAAGATGGAAAGCTAGCTAGCGTGCCATCGCCTCTTACATATTGTGCCGTTGTACCAGATCCAGTCACGGCAATAGTGCCGTTGCTAGTTAATGGAGAGCCAGACACACTAAACGCTGCCGGCATAGATAATCCTACCGATGTCAATCCGGTGTCTGCATCGCTCCATGATGCAGTAATTGTGCCGCCGTCTTGCTGATTAAGTGTCAATGTCTTTGTGCTTGTACCAGTTACAGATGCACTATTTATTTTATCATTATAAGCAGCATCCCAAGTATCTTGGCTTGCAGTTGTTGCTATCGCATAACCGCTCGCCATTGAAAAAATACCACTTGCACTATCGTAATTAATTCCAGTAATATTTTCACTAATCGCCGCTCTGGATCTAGCGTCTGTGTAATAAAGATTCGTTCCCTCAGTCACTAAGCTGGTTGTGTAGTCACCAACTTGTCCTACTACGTTGCCCACTCTGCCGAATACGCTGAACACATTGCTTGGCAATGGGTAAGCGCCGGTCTGTGTTACGATATTAACAACCGCCTCTGTGACATTTATTTCAATTATTTCGTCCGTTACATTTATTATTTCCATGTTGTCTATGCTTTTGATACATCCTCTTGAACAATAAAATTACCCCAAAGATATGTTTTGACCTCGCCGCTAGGGAATGTCACATTCATATCATAGACATAAGTGCCAGCAGCTACATCTACAATTTTGTTTAAAGTAATTTGATTGCGATTTATACCTCCAATGCTTATGCTACTATTTGCAGTAGATAAGGTCAAAGCGACCACGCTACTTGTTGGCGTTGGTCTTACTTGTATTAAAATAGTGCAACCGCTTAAATCAATAGGCGTAGTGTCTGCTAATAAAGCAAAGGTCTGCGCCCAGCTATCATTGCGCCAAATCTTTACATTGTATTGCGCCGGCCTTAAGTCAGCGCTTGTAGAATTACAACTCATTTTTATTATGGGTTTAATGGTATGTCACAAGCATCGTAATCGGAATAAGTAGTCATGTTAAAGCTTATCTCAACACCACTCAAATAGTCCTCAAACTTATCTAGTATTAAATTATATGTTATATTGTCATCAATCTGCCAGTTGTTTGCGCCATTCCTTAACTTGCTTATTATGTCAGCGCATATTTGCAACTGATCGCTAGTTACATCTTGCTCAAACTCACCCTCAAGTCCAGCCTTGTCTAAAAACCATAAAGTGATATTATAGACTTGCTCACGGCCTACGTTAAGTGATCCGTTGTTAATTGCTACGCAAGCAATAGGAAAAACCGGCTGGCTATCTGCGAAGAGCCACTCTCTTGGCGTTGCATTCTTTATGCTTTTTATCATCGCATGCGTTGCCAGTATTGCTTTTAGTTCCGTTATTACTTGATTGTATGTCATTAAATTTCATTTTTACTCGCTCAACAAACTCGCGTTTATAACTGCGTATCTTCATAAGGATTGTTAAAATTATAAGGCAAATCAAGATTGCTAACTTTGCGTGTAGTGCCTCTTCTACCTAAATAGATCGGCGATGTGTAAGCTTGTATCTGTGGTGCAATAGCATCAAAGCCATCACCATATTGTAAGTATTGCTCAAACATGGTGCTATTTTCTCTTAAATAATCAATCAATCTTTGCTTGTAAAATTCGCCATTGCTCATGTACTTGCGCTCTAATAACTCAAGCTGGCCCTTAGATGGGTTGTTGCTCTCTTCTGCACCTTTCTGTAACACGCCTTTGCTAAAGAATTGAAAGCTGGTGCTGATCACCATCTCGCCAATTGTAAACCATAACAAAGTATCTGTGATGTAATTATCAAGCAAGTTTTTCTCGTCTTGACTTAAATTGCCGATGTCAATTCCTTCTTGTAGTCTATTATAAAGGCCAGATCCTAAAGCCGGCAATATAAATTTATCTTGAGCAAGCTTGATTACTGGCAAGATTTGCTTGCCATCAATCGCATCACTTATAGCGGTGCGACTTTTGACAAGTGTTTCTGTTATAAAAAGTATGTTTAAACTCATTTTTTATTTTTTTCTAGTTACTATTTTAACTTGCCATCTATGTCTGCAATATGGTCTATGGTTGCCGTTTGGCTCTGTAAACCAACCGCCTCTGCGATCCCAAACTGAATAACCTAAACGCTCACTGATATTCTCTATGTCTGCGCGGCTCCAAAGTTTAGTCTTAGCCAGTTGCAACATTCTTGCGCAAAATGGTCTATTTTTACTATCCTCTGGCCCAGAGTAAGTATATCTAAGCAACACCTCGGTCTTAGTTGTCTTGTCACCGCCCGGAATTTTACTTAAAGGCTGAGTCAATTTTCTCACTACTGGTGTGTAATTAGGGGCTAAAATACTTATTTCCATTCCAGTCTGGACTAAGTACCCCTCAAGCTTTAGCGCCTCAAGCGCATTATCTATTTGCTCAACACTTTTATTTAGCACCTTGGCCATAACCTCTGGTGTCACACGCTTGTCTTTGCTAATTAAATCTAAGACATTTGCTTTAAGTACATTGATTTCCTCATCCGCAAAAGCTTGATAACCTTTAGCGTCATGTGTTTCTACTACCTCAAAATCTTCTACATTATCACCACATGATGCAAACTCATTCAATAATAAGTCATCTTGCATAGATGCAAAAGCTTGCTCTGTTGACGGATCATCATCAATCCCTAAGAAGGTGTCAACATCTGCATCTGTAAAGCCAAAGCCATTCTTTAACATTAAAGATGCTTGTGCTTTATTGATCTTACCAGATCCAAATTGACGCACAATGCGCATCACATTTTGGTGCTGGCGACCAGTTAGATTTTTAATAGACTCATTTGCAGCCGATATTGGTTGCGATGCGATTGTATTACCGCTTGCATCTATTGTAAGGTCTTTAGGTACTAAGCCAGCCAAACTTCTAATTTCATCACTTGTCATGCTTTCTAAAACCTTATTAGCTACCAATGGACTAAGCGAATTAATGTTGTCACTGATAATTTGTGCTTGTGTTTTAACACTTGTATCTAAAGCTTCTTTGCCCATCAAATCTCTTATTTCATCTTTAGTTAAATTTGCAGCCATAATAGCCTCGCTAAATTCAAAGCTTAATGGCTCAACTGGTACAATCTTAAACTCGCCCTCTATGCCGGCTAAATTCATTAATTTAGTGAATGTTTGCTCATGCTCTTGCTGGCGCTCATTTACATAAGTATTTTGGAATATCTGGTAAGCATCGCGGATCTCGCTTCTGCCACCTAATTGGCCCTCTGTCTTGATACCGAATAACATCGGACTTGTAACTTGATGACAAGAAAAAATCTCTTGCATGATCAAATTATTGACATTCGTAAAATCCTCTTTTGTTAAGCTTGTCTCACCTAAGTTTACAATATCAACTGCATTTTCTCTAGATGGGTTAAATGCAATCACCACACGATCGCCGTCATGGTTTGCAAACTTACGTTTCAAGTCTGTCTCAACCATTTCTTGCTCCTCTTCTTGAGGTAGGCCGTTATTAAAGTTAATCAATTTAGTAGCAACAAAGTTGTGCTTTGCATTGCCTAAAATGTGTCTGCTTACTTGGATGTCACTCTCAATATAGTTCAAGCCTTGGAAATAACTCGGCAAAGGATATACATCGCTTTTAGGGTTGTATTGCTTTACAAAGAATATTTGCGGCCCACTAGGATCGTTCGGATTGAATGCTGGGTACTCTCTTGCTTTCTCTTTAAAGTCGCTAGCAGTCCAGTCATTCTTAACATAGAATGTTTGCAAGTCTTTGCTTGCTCTTACTTTTTGAAACTCAATGTGAAATACATCCTTGATCTTACCTAAAGCATTGTAAATGATTTGTAAGTAATAGCCACCTTGTAACTCATCATCTAAGATTGAGCGCTTCATGATTTGATTCCAAGTCTCACCTTGAGAATTAGCTTTTTGCTCAACACCCTCAAAGCCTTTGCCAAATATATAATTGACTTTGCCTTTTACAATTGCGCCGTGCTTAGGTGATTCACCATACAACTCAATTAAGTAATTTGGGTAATTGTTTTTTGCACCAAACTCAACATAGTTCTTGCCTTTTTTCTCTTCAAATCTAGGCTGCTGCGCTTGATCAAACTGGATGTTTATTAATTGATATTTATTGCTCACTTGTATAAGTTTTAAATTCGTTATCTTGCTCGTTGTACTCTGGTTGAGGACAATCGGTTTCATCATGTAAATACATAAATCCCTCTTCTACTATCGCACCGCTCAAACTCTCTTTAGTGTTAGTTGCGCTTGCTTGCTCTCTTATCTTATACCTCCAAGTGCCACTCTCTTTGCAATCAAATACAGACTTTAAAACAAGTACCTTCTGGTATCTTGCATCTGTGCTTATGTTAGTTCCTACAAATGTAACACAATTTTCTGTCGCACTTGTGAAAATAAACAAGTATTTCGGGTTAGCAATTGTTGCCAATTCTAAGCCGGTAAATATTAAATTATTATCAATGCCTTTGTATATATGCAACATGTTATAAAAATTAAAATGCCCTACCCACACAAAGTAGGTAGGGCATAATTAAGTACTACTATTGGTAAAATTACCCAGCAGTCTCAAGAGCCAATCCTACTGCATTGGACACTTGTAAAAAATCATCTTTCTCAACACCAGTCAATGTGATGTTGTAGCCGTTACGATCGCCGGCACCAGTACCAGATCCACTTTCAGTAGATGCTAAGTAAAGGCCATTACCCTCGCCGTACATTCTATAAACTCCATCCATGTCTAGAGTAACTGCAATCAATTTGCTTTTAGCTAAAGTGCGTACAATGTTTGCAGTTGTAGAGTCTCTTTTGTTTAAAGGAAATACTACTTGATGAGTATAAAATACTGATCCGTTTTCCTCGGATGCAGTTGCATTTGAACTTGTATTTGCGGTTGCTCTTGGCACCTCAAATTTGTAAAAACGTTTTCCAGCTACTTTAGTAATGCCGGTAACTAAACCGCTTACTTCCGTAACGCCAGAAATATTGCCGAACTCGGCTAAAAATACGGCTTGTAAGCCTCCGATATTTTCGCGGCAGTCGATTACGAAACCGCTAGTGATTGCGCATGGCATAGTAAAAAAGTTTAAAAAAAAGGCGGCGTTTATTGCACCGCCTTTCTTTGGTTATTTATTTAATTAGATTGCTGACTTAAACTTAACACATAAAGTTGTGTAAGCTACGTTCACACCTAATTTGAAAGCTACTCTGTAACGAACTTCGTTGTTATCTTTAGAGTACCAGATCATGTAGTTTTCCTCTTCTGCCTCTAAGTCAAACGCCATAGCGATGTTAGACAAAGTTGTTGCGTAGATGTCACCAGTACCATTTAAACCATTAACTGCTACTAATTCTACATTTGTACCCGGGATAACAAAAGTTTGATTTGCATCACCATCAACTTTGTAATTGTAAAGGTTTAATGCTTGATAAGCTAAAACTGCTAATCTGTAAACATCAAATCCTACCATTACTTTTAAGTCAGCTTCATTAATAATTTCAACTGGGATAGCTTTGTAAACTGCATTTAATACATTTACTACGTTAGCAGCAGTGATTGTTGCAATAGGGCCACCAGATACAAATCCAGATACGTTTGCGTCAACTGGAGAACCAGCATCGATCAACTTAATAAGGCCATCAAATGGAGAAAGATTCGGGTTGCTACTAGCAGTATTTCCTTGCCAGATTCCAACTTCTAATTGCTTAGCGATCATCTTATTCTTTTGCTCTGTGAACTTAGTTTGAAACTCTGCCCATCCGAAATCTTCATAAGTAGATCCAGCTTTTAAAGCTTCTTGAGAGAAATAAGCTTCAAAATCTTTAGGACAGATTGTCTCTTCGATTTTGATTTTACCAACTACTACCTCAGCTTGAGACAAAGTAGTTGTACCACTTGGATTCCATCCGCAAGAATCTGTTTGGAAATTTGCGTTTGTAGCCAATTTAGGTACTTTAACGCTTGATTTTGTTTTAGGTAATAAGATACCACCAGCCTTGATGTAAGACTGAGTTTTTGCAGAGAAAACTGCTTCTGTTAACAATGGAGCAATCTCTTGTTTAGTGTATGCTGCAATGCTTGAAAATGCTAATGC
>Ga0247722_10000879_pt1 | contig 17414 bp, 17 predicted proteins | sample MSEWelMarce3H_FC_FD_189094 | JGI IMG/M metagenome (GOLD analysis project Ga0247722, IMG submission 189094) | Subsurface sediment microbial communities from gas well in West Virginia, United States - MSEEL Well Study Marcellus 3H_FC | ecosystem: Environmental > Terrestrial > Deep subsurface >... | reverse complement strand
AGAGAGTTGATCTTATTTTCGAGCGAACAGGTATATCTAAAAGACGTAGAATTGGTGGAGTAGGGGCGAAGCAAATTGAGTTATTACGAAAGGAGTTTTTACTAATGAAGACTCCACCGTCAGTTGGAAAGTTAATAGTTGTTTCTGGACCGAGCGGTGTTGGAAAAAGTACAATAACTAATCTATTGAAAAATAATAAAAATTTCTGGGTTTCAGTATCTGCCACAACTAGAGGCATTCGTGCCGGTGAGAAAGCCAATCAAGATTATTTATTTGTGAGCGATGAACAATTTGATCAGATGATCAAAAACAATGAATTCCTAGAATGGGCTCAATTCACTGGCGCAAAGTATGGAACGCCAGTTAAACCAGTTAAAGAGGCGCTTGCAAAAGGTTTGAATGTAGTGCTTGAAATAGAATTGAACGGTGCCAGACAAATTAGAAAAAACTCACCCGAAGCGCTACTTGTTTTTATCGAACCACCTAGTTGGGCGGAACTTGAAAATCGGTTAACTAATCGAGGTACAGAATCTGCTCAATCTTTAGAGATGCGCCTTGAAAAGGCAAAAGAGGAGTTAAATGCGGCCCCTGAGTTTGATTTTGTGCTTGTAAATACCAAAGTTGAGCAGGTAGTTGAGGAACTGGTATCTTTGGCTCTTCGCTAAGACCACAATTAAGTGTGTTAGCAGTTTTTAATCATAGGAGACTAAGCAGATGACAAATCAAGCACTTGATGGGATTACTAATCCTCCGATTGATGCGCTGTTAGAAAAAGCGGGATCTAAATACAGCTTAGTTTTATACGCAGCAAAGCGTGCGCGCCAAATCAATGCTTATTACTCTCAACTTGGTGAAGGCTTGCTTGAATACGTAGGTCCACTAGTCGAAACTTATGTTCACGAGAAACCGCTTTCAATTGCCCTTCGTGAGATCAACGAAGGATTGTTAACTATCGAGAATCTAGAGCCACAAGCACCAACTTCAACAAAGTAGGGCTTTCTCATGTTCGTTCGCGGCCGACATCTTTTGCTTGGCGTTGGTGGCGGAATTTCGGCTTATAAATCCTGTGATTTAATTCGAAGACTTCAAGATAATGGTTTTGTTGTAACCGTGATACCAACTAAATCAAGTTTAAATTTTGTTGGCACTGCAACATGGGCAGCACTTTCTGGACGTAAGGTATATAGCGACCTGTGGAGTGATGTTGAAGAAGTTCCACATATTTCTTTAGCTAAAGATTCCGATGCAATTTTAATCGCACCGGCCACAGCCGATTTGATAGCCAGATTTGCGCAGGGTCGCGCTGATGATTTACTAACAAATGTAGTTTTAGCATCAACTAAACCAAAAATATTGGTTCCGGCCATGCACCCTGAGATGTGGTTGAACCCAGCAACAGTTGAAAATATTCAAACCCTTCAAGAACGCGGATTCTTAATTATCGAACCTGATCACGGTCGCATGACTGGAGATGATGTTGGTATCGGAAGATATCCCAAGGTGGATCGCATTATTGATGAAGTAAATGCGCATCTGATAAGAAATGCTGATTTAATTGGTAAAAAAATCTTAATTACCGCCGGCGGCACTCGAGAAGCAATTGATGCTGTTAGGTTCATTGGAAATCGATCAAGCGGTAAACAAGGTTTTGCTCTTGCATATGCAGCGGCGAAACGCGGGGCGCAAGTTCATTTGATAGCTGCAAATACAGATCTTCCTATTATCGAGGGTATTACAACCACTTTTGTTGAAAGCGCCGATCAAATGGCTGACGTTGTAAATATTGAATTTCCATTCTCAGATGCATTAATTATGAGCGCAGCCGTTTCAGACTTTAAGGTGACTAATAGATCTGATATGAAATTACACAAAAACGATTTGAATTCATTAGATTTAGAATTAAACCCAGATATTGTTTCGAATGTCAGTGCCAGCAAGAAATCAACCCAGGTAATTATCGGCTTTGCTGCTGAAACCGAAAGTGATCTGAAAAATTTATTGGCTGCAGGCAAAGGTAAGTTGTCGGCCAAGGGTGTAGATCTACTCTATGTCAATGATGTTTCACATGGACAAGTATTTGGATCTGATGAAACCTCTGGTTTTCTTATTGCAAGAGATGGCAATGTAATTGATGTACCAAACATTTCTAAGGACACGCTCTCTGAAATATTGCTTGATCAATTAAGTATTGCGTTAGGCTAGCGAAATGGAAAATCGCCTCTTTACCTCAGAATCAGTAACTGAAGGTCATCCAGATAAAATTGCGGATCAAATTTCAGATGCGATTTTAGATTCTTTATTGGCTCAGGATTCAAAAAGTCGAGTTGCAGTTGAAACCTTAATTACTACTGGTCAGGTTCATGTTGCGGGTGAAGTGACTACAGATGGATACGCCGATGTAATGAGTATTGTTCGAGACACTGTGCTACGAATCGGTTATGACTCATCCGAAAAAGGTTTTGATGGAAATAGTTGTGGAGTTTCTATCTCTATTGGTCAGCAATCTCAAGATATCGCACAAGGTGTTGATGATGCTTTTGAAAACCGGGTTGACTCTTCGATAGATCCATTAGACCTGCAAGGTGCGGGTGATCAAGGTTTGATGTTTGGCTATGCTTGTAATGACACACCTGAGTTGATGCCGCTGCCGATTTCTTTAGCCCATAAGCTTGCAAAGCAATTAACTGATGTGCGCAAAAGTGAGCAACTTGGTTACCTCAGGCCAGATGGAAAAACACAAGTAACTATTGAGTATCAAGGAGATAAGGCGGTCGCCTTGAATACAATCGTAATCTCCTCTCAGCACGCACCAGATGTTGATTTAGAGAAGAAACTGGCGCCAGAAGTTAAGAAGTTTGTGATCGAACCTATTTTGAAAGATCTTGATCTAGATATTTCAAAGCTGCGGATTTTAATAAATCCAACAGGTCGCTTTGTTATTGGTGGGCCAATGGGGGATGCGGGTCTAACCGGTCGAAAAATTATTGTTGATACCTACGGTGGCATGTCCCGTCATGGTGGCGGTGCTTTCAGCGGCAAAGATCCATCAAAGGTTGATAGATCTGCTGCATACGCCATGCGTTGGGTAGCCAAGAACATTGTTGCTGCCGGTTTGGCTGATCGATGTGAAGTTCAAGTTGCTTATGCAATTGGTAAAGCGCAGCCAGTAGGCCTGTTTATTGAAACTTTTGGAACTAATAAATATGATTTAGGAAAAATAAGTTCAGCCGTAAATCAAGTGTTTGATCTACGTCCAGCTGCGATTATCCGTGATTTGGAGTTACTACGTCCGATTTATTCTCAAACTGCGGCTTACGGTCACTTTGGCCGTGAACTTGCAGATTTCTCATGGGAGAAGAAAAATCGCGTGAATGAACTTAAAGGCTTAGTAAATTAGACAGTGGTTGAGCCACTTAAGTTAAAACGTCAAAAGATTGACGCAAAACCGATCAGAGTTAAAGAGTCTGAGCAAAGTGGATATGTTGCCGAAGTGTTGGTACAGACTCCTGTTTCTTTCGTAGAGCAAATATATAGTTACGCGATTCCGCTGGTTTTATCCGAATCGGCCGTTGTTGGTTCAATCGTTCTAATCGAGTATGGACGATTAAAAACTAAAGGATTAATCCTCTCGATTTCTCGATCTTCATCTGTGGGCAAGTTAAAGAGCATTATCCGAGTAATCGGTGTTCCCGGAATTATTGATGATCTGACATTGAAGCACTTTCAATCAGTCAGAGCTCGCTTTGGTGGAAATCTTTGGAATCTAATTGAAGCGCATCTTCCTCCAATCCCAGCCAAGCACCGATATACCGCTAAAGATCCAATAAAAGTGATTTTTAAAGAAGAAACTTCGTTTCTGCAACAAACCTTAAACGAATCTGATTATCTAGAATTATCCAATCAATCAACTGTACGTTGCGCCATTTCACAGCCACAAGGATTGCCACCTTTTACTTTGTTAACTGAGATCGTAGGTTTGCGAGTGAGCAAGGGTACAGTTTTAATATTGGTAGATAATTTTCGCGAATTTGATGTGATCAAAAAGATTTTGCAAGAGAGATTTGCAAATTCTTGTATTTGTTTAGATTCACGGGACAGTAGATCTTTAAGATTTAATACCTTTCTAGATGCAAACATGGGCACAAATCAAATAGTCTTGGCAAACCGCAGTGGAGCATTTACGCGCTTACCTGAGAACGCTTCGGTGATCGTAGTAAATGATGGGGACCAATCACACTATGAACAAAGAGCTCCTGGATGGAATTCTCGCGATGTTACTTTGCTTCGGTCCTCAGCTATTTCCTTAATTTTCTTGAGCGCTTATCACTCACTTGAAATAGCCAGATTAATCGACATCAAATGGTTAAAGAATCTTTCAACCAGAGAATTAAACAATTGTTCGTATCATGTTTTGGATGGTTCTAAGTCCTATGTTTCCCTGATTAAGAAGAATATAAAAAATGGTAATGTTTTGGTTAGTGTTGCCGGAAAGGGATATGCAAATATCTTCCTTTGCAGTAAATGCAAGAATTTAGCGGTGTGTGGCTGTGGTGGAAAGCTTAAAATCGAAAAAGCTAATACCGATCCCGTTTGCTATTTGTGCAAGTCAGTTCATAAGAATTGGAGTTGCGCTTTTTGTTCAAACAACAGACCTTTTGTGATTGACCGGGGTATCGATAGAACAGCGGAGGAGATTGGCAGAGCCGTGCCTGGAGTGCGCGTGGTGGTTTCCCAGAAAGATCATCTATATGAAGCTAGTGGTGATTTCTCAATCGTTGTATCAACTAGAGGTTGTGAACCATATTTAGATTATGCGGCAGTCATTTTGCTTGATTGCGAGCGGATCTATAATCAACCTACTTTGCGGGCCGAAGAGGAGGCGAAGCGTCTTTGGTTTGATTTAATCACCAGGGTTAAAAATGAAGGTGATGTGTTCATTTCGCTTCAAAATAACCATCCGGTTACTCAGCAATTGTTGAAACGACAAAACTTCAATGATATTGATTTGAAAAATCGTTTAGAATCGAAATTACCACCATATTTTCGGTGCGTGATCGTGAGTGGGCCTAAAAAGGATATTTCGATTTTTGCACAAAACTTGAAAACTGAGCATTCCTACTTGATTTCAGGTCCAATCCAAATAAGCGCTGACAAAAGTTACATAGTGATTAGATTTGAGTACTCAGAAAGTTCTATTGTTGTTGAGCTATTAGATGACATTGTGAAGGTTCAAGGGGTAAAGGGTAAAGATATCTTTGATGTTCGATTTGATCCGTATGAACTTTAGTTAATTTTTGCCGTATTATAAGCGTATGTCTATTAAGCCCATTCGCCTTTTTGGTGATCCAGTGTTGGTTACACCTGCCACCCCTGTTATTGATTTTGATAAAGAGCTTAGAAATTTAGTGCGGGATTTAACGCAAACGATGCAGGCTGCGCCGGGTGCTGGTTTGGCGGCCCCGCAAATTGGAGTGCCATTAAGAGTGTTTGTATGGGACGTTGATGATGAATTAGGCCATTTGGTTAATCCAACCTTGGACTTAAGCGATGAAATGCAAGAGGGTCAAGAGGGCTGTCTTTCTTTTCCAGAGTTAAGTTATGAAACTCCTCGTGCTTTTCGGGCTGTAGCCAAAGGATTTAATATGCATGGTGATCCCATTGTTATTGAGGGGAGTGCTTTATTGGCGCGGGCTTTGCAACATGAAACTGATCATCTCGATGGAGTTTTATTCATTGATCGACTCAATGAAGCTGATCGAAAGATTGCCATGAAAGAGATCCGAGATTCTCAGTGGTTTGGTTTAGCAACTGAAAATGGTTTATCCCCGGAAATCAAAGTTTCACCTCATCGAACTTTCGGCGCTAGCTTTTGAAATTAAAAGTTTGTATTGCTTCTTCTTCGTTAGTTTCCCAAGCAGCGATTGAAGCCTTCAATAAATCATCTGAAGTCGATTTAGTTTGCATTATTTCAAATCCTGATAAACCCACCGGTAGGGGTCAGGCGTTTACAGCAAATCCATTAGCCCAGTGGGCTAGTTCAAGTGGATTAACTGTCCATAAACCACAAACTGATGAAGAAATAGCAAAAATATTAATTGAAAGAGGCATTGATTTACTGATAACAATTGCTTACGGACATATTCTCTCCGCATCCGTTCTCGAAGTTCCTTCGCATGGTTGCTTGAATCTACATTTTTCACTCTTACCAAAGTATCGAGGAGCAGCTCCCGTGCAGTGGGCCTTACTTAATGGGGATACCAAAACCGGAGTGACAGTTTTTAGATTAGAAGCTGGGATGGACACGGGACCAATATTTGTTCAAAAGGAATTCCCAATTTCAGTACTTGACACAACGCAATCATTGCTTAATAAGTTGACCCCAATAGGTGTTGAATCCTTGCAAGAAAGTGTTGCTATGTTGCGTAACGGGCAGCAGCCGAAACCGCAAGATTCTGCATCGGCATCGAAAGCCCCGAAAATATTGAAAGATGAAGGTCGTATTAATTGGCAGATGCCTGCGGCCACAATTTATAATCAGTATCGAGCAATTGGTGAAAATCCTGGTCTTTTTACAGATTTGTTGGGGAGTCGAATTCGAATCAACGAGATCTGTGTAGATAAGAATGAAGGCTATCCATTTGGCAGCATTTATTTAGTTGACAATAAATTAGTTGTGGGCACAAGTGATTTTGGGATAGAGATCAAGTCTTTAACGCCGCAAGGCCGAAAACCCATGAGTGGTATCGATTTTTACAACGGCTTAAGGGATAAATCGGGGCTTAAGTTTGCGTAAGCCATCGCCGAATTCAGCCAGATTACTGGCATACCAATTGATTTCGCAGGTTAATCGCGAAGGGGCATATGCCAATATTCGACTTCCTGAACTACTGCGGAAAAGTAAATTAGAACAAAAAGATAAGAATCTTGTTACCGAGATCTCCTACGGAACATTACGTATGCAAGGCCGTCATGATTTCATTGCAAAGAAGTTTATTGACCGCGATTTTGAACTATTGGATCCACAAATTCAGGATTTATTACGCATGGGCATACATCAATTAACCCAGATGCGAATACCTAATCATGCAGCAGTTAGTGAAACGGTGGAGGTTGCCCGGTTTGCAGCTGGTGATTCAAAGGCCAGCTATGTAAATGCGATTCTGCGTAAGGTATCCGATAATCAAGAAATTACTGCAGATTTAGCAAGCTTGGATTTAGTAGATTCACTTAGCATCCAATACAGCCATCCTAAATGGATAATTAATGCCTATCACGATCAATTAAGGAATTGGACTGAAGTAGAAGAGTTACTTAAAGCAAATAATGAAGCAGCTACTCCCGATGTTATCCGCTGGCCCGGAAAATCTACCCACGAAGAATTTCTAGAACTAGGCGCGAATAAGATTTCTGATGCTGTAAATGGATATCAAATAGCAACAGTTCCATCAGAATTTCAACCGATTATCGAGCGAAGAGCGGGCGTGCAAGATCGTGGTTCGCAGATGGTTGTAGAGAACTTCTTGGCAACTTGGCAGCCCGGATTATCTTGGTTAGATATGTGTGCTGGCCCTGGCGGTAAAGCTGCCTATTTGTTTCATTCACTGATTGAAAAAGAGCCCGAAGTGAGCTTCTTAGCAAATGAACCAATATCTCATCGAGCAGAATTGGTGAAGCGCGTCGTAAATAATGATTTAGTCGTAAGTGTGGATGCGAGAGAGCCAGGTAATTTCGATCAATTATTTGATCGAATCTTAATCGACGCCCCGTGCTCTGGGTTAGGTGCTTTGCGCAGGCGGCCTGAAGCCAGATGGCGAAAGAATCTTGCAGATTTGAAAGAGCTTGTTGTTATACAACGTCAATTGCTAAGTAGCGGTGCAAAGTTGCTTAAGCCAAATGGAGTAATCGCTTATGTAACTTGTTCTCCGCATTTATCTGAAAGCAAAGCTCAGGTTATGAACTTCTTAATTGATCATTCAGAGATGGCAATATTGGATATTTCAAAGATAAATACAGCTCACTCGGCTGGCCAGATAGATGATGGAACAGTTCAACTTTGGACTCACCGCGACAAATCTGACAGTATGTTCATGGCCTTTCTGCAGAAGGTTGGTTAGATAGGGCTGTGAGCAAGAAATTAACCGCATACATTGCACCCAGTATTTTAAATGCTAATTTTGATGATTTAGAAAATGAGATTAAAAAAGTTTCTGGTACGGCTGATTTTCTTCATCTTGATATTATGGACAACAAATTTGTTCCAAATTTTACCTTTGATTTAGATCAAGCAGCACATATTATGAAAATTTCTGCACTAAAAGTGGATGCTCATTTAATGATTGCCGAGCCTGATTACTTTGCCCCTAGGTATGCCGAAAAAGGCGCTCATTCTGTTACTTTTCATTTTGAAGCTGCAAAAAATGTTCCTTCCTTGATTGCAAATATCAAATCAAGTGGAACCAAGGTTGGTCTAGCTATAAAGCCTAAAACCCCATTTTCAGATGTGGTCGATTACCTATCCGATATCGATATGTTACTAATTATGACGGTTGAACCTGGATTTGGTGGGCAATCTTTTATGGAAGATCAATTGGAGAAAGTAATTCAAGCAAGGTCAAAAATTAATTCATTGGTATTAGATGATGTTTTACTGCAAGTTGATGGCGGTATCTCCGAAAATACCATCGAGATAGCTGCTAAAGCGGGAGCAAATTGTTTTGTTGCGGGAAGTGCGGTTTACCGAGATGCAAACCCCGCAAACATGGTTGCAAAGCTTAGAAACTTAGCAAACGCAGCTTTTATTTAACACCAGTAAAGAGAAGTAAAGCTCTCATATCTGGATGCGAAATTGTTGAGTGTGCTTGTGTTCGAACTATTTCCTTAGCGTTATAGGCAAAACTGTGACCAGCTATGGCCATCATCTCTAAATCATTGGCTCCATCACCAACTACTACAGTGTTGCTGAGTGAAATTTTTTCTTTTTCTGCAGCTAATCTGAGCGAGTGCGCCTTACCGGCAGAGTTCATAATTTCACCCTCTAATTTACCTGTCAGTTGACCATCTTTAATCTCTAGTTTGTTTGCAAAGATGTAGTCGATGGATATTTCATCAAGAGGAGCCTTTATTACATCAAGGAAGCCACCACTTACTACGGCCACCTTATGGCCCGCTTTCTTTATCGCACTTAATGTTTCCAAAACTCCTGGGTTAAAAGTAAGGGATGCTGAGATCTGCTGCATGGCCGGTACTGGCAAACCAGATAGAAGACTCACGCGCTCTTTAAGAGATTGAGTAAAATCTAATTCACCAGCCATCGCTTTCTCAGTGATAGCTTTTACCTTGGTTGCAACTCCTGCTTTTTCAGCAAGCTGATCAATTACTTCTTCACCAATAAGGGTTGAGTCCATATCGAAAACAAATAACTTTCGGTCACCATTATTGAGTAATTCAGTATCAAAGTAAATATCAAGCCGATTGCTAAGTGCAACTCTTTTTACCTGCTGCTGAACTTTATCAAAATCAAGATTAGTGAATTCCGCTTGGAAAGTAATGCCTGTGAGTTCAGCGATTTTATCTATCTGCATATTCAAAATGTTTGCGCCAATTTCCTGAATACATTCTGTGAGCATTGCTAATTTTTTGGGATCTAGGTTTCGCTCAACAAGCATAAAGAAAGCTTTATAGCTCTCTGGTTTCTTTGCATTTTCCTGCGAAAAATCGATCGCTATATCAGCAGAGATTTCCTTGGCAAGTAATTCCAAATCCGCTTCAACCGCCAAGGCGTGGTCAGGAAGTAACTTAATAAGAATAGTTTGGAGCAATCTTTGACCAACAACAATCTGCTTAATATCTAAAATCTCTACTGAAAACTCCGCCAATTTGTTGATCACAGAAGAGGTGATACCAGGTTTATCCACGCCAGAAACAAGAATTAATCCGGTGAAATCGCCTTTATTCGGGGTTGCCATATGCTCAGATTATCGGTTAATTCTCCGATTGCGGGTATCTTTTCTCATTGTGAGCGCTATTTTCGAGTTTGATAATGTGATTGTTCGAAGAGGCGAAAAAAATATTCTAGGTCCTATTACTTGGTTGGTAAATTCAGATGAGCGATGGGTAATCCTCGGGCCTAACGGAGCAGGAAAAACAACATTGTTGCAGTTGTGCGCAACTTTAATTCATCCAACCTCTGGTCAGATTAAAATCTTGGGAGAGAGATTAGGCAGAGTCGACGTATTTGAATTACGTACTCGCATTGGCATTACTTCTTCAGCTTTTGTGAAAGATTTTCCGGATGATGAAATTGTTATGGATGTTGTTTTAACTGCGGCGTATGCAATGCTGGGACGTTGGCAGGAAAACTATGATCTGTGGGATGAGTCGCGCGCTAAAGCATTATTAACCGCGCTGGGGGTTCGAGATTTAGGGGAACGGATTTTCTCCTCTCTGAGTGAGGGTGAGAAGAAACGAGTTCAAATTGCAAGGGCGTTGATGGCTGATCCCGAACTACTTCTTCTAGATGAACCAGCATCCTCTTTAGATCTTGGCGGCCGAGAAGATTTACTTCAAAGATTGGAAAAACTTGCCTCAGATCCATATTCACCTGCAACAGTAATTGTTACTCATCATATTGAAGAGATTCCGATCGGAACGACCCATGCACTTCTACTTAAAGATGGTGAAGTGATTGCACAGGGCTCAGTTGACCGAGTAATAACCAGTGCGTTTATGACCCAAGCTTACGGTTTGCCAATTAGCGTCCAAAGTGATGGCGGCAGATACTTTGCTCGAGCAATCTAGTTTTTGGGATCAAATTCCTAGTTCTTGGAAGAACTTACTTGATCAAGGTGAGCTTGATGCGGTTAAAAGATCGATCGGCACGAACTATCAACCAGCACTAAATCAAATTTTCCGCTCACTTGTAGTTCCTCCACCGATGGTGAAAGTTTTAATTTTAGGACAGGATCCTTACCCAAGAAATGATTTTGCAATGGGTCTTGCCTTTTCAGTCCCTGCCGAGACGACCACTTTACCTGCATCATTAAGAAATATATTTAAAGAGTTATTTGATGATCTAAAGATAGAGCGAGCAAATGGTGATTTAAGTGATTGGGCGAGCCAAGGTGTACTTCTACTAAATCGAACATTAACAATTGGAAAAGATGGAATTTCCAATCATCGAAGTAGCGGCTGGAACTTAATAACTGAGCGGATAGTTAAATATGTCGCCGATAATGGAGCTATTGCAATTCTGTGGGGTAATGATGCTCAAGAGATGCAAGGATTCTTCAAACCAGAACAGGTAATAAAGAGTGCGCATCCAAGTCCACTGTCAGCCTATCGTGGCTTCTTCGGCTCTAAGCCTTTCTCTAAAGTTAATGATTTGTTGATTGCTAAGGGTGAGCAGGCAATAAAGTGGTAAAAAAATAGTGGGCAACACAGGGTTGCCCACTATTTTATGTTTTAGTTTTAAGCTGTCCAGATGTTAATTGGTGATTGCAAGAAGTAGATCATAAACAATCCAGCCACTACGTACATCAATGGGTGAATTTCTTTACGCTTTCCTTGAATCAAGCGAATTACTACGAAGGAAACAAAACCCGCACCAATACCTACTGAAATATTGTAAGTAAATGGCATCAGGATAATTGTTAAGAATGCTGGAATAGCAATACCTAGATCATCCCAATCAATTCCCTTGATCTGAGTCATCATCATAAATCCGACGATGATCAGCGCAGGAGTGGCGGCTTCGTAAGGAATAATTGCTACCAGTGGCGCTAGGAATGTGGTTAGCAGGAATAGAACTCCAGTAACAACTGAAGCTAAGCCCGTCTTCGCACCTTCACCAACACCTGATGCAGATTCAATGTATGAAGTATTAGATGAAACTGAACCAGCTCCACCTGCAGCAGCAGCAATTGAGTCAATCAATAGAATGCGCTCAGCACCTTCCACATTACCGTTGCGATCAACTAATCCAGCTTGTTGACCAATTGCGGTCATCGTTCCCATTGTGTCAAAGAAATCCGCTAGTAATAATGTGAATACTAGTAGCGCTGCTGCAACAATTGAGATTCGATCAAATCCACCCAGAAGATTGAAATCACCTAAGATTGCAAAATTTGGTGTATCAACAACTGCATCTGGTACTGCCGGAACATTTAAGTTCCAACCCTTTGGATTAACGCCATTTGGTCCAACGAAGGGTCCAATTTTAAATGCTGACTCAACTGCGATTGCTACCAGAGTCGTCAGTGTTATTCCGATAAGAAGAGCACCTTTCACCTTCTTAACAGTTAAACCGATCATTAAGAATAGGCCGAAAGCAAAAACAACAACTGGCCATCCAATTAGATTTCCATTATCGCCTAAAGCTACTGGCACAACAGCTGAGCCAGGACCTGTCTTTCGAACGAAACCGGCATCTACTAAACCGATAAGTGCGATAAACAAACCAATACCTACTGAAATTGCAATTTTTAACTGAGTAGGAACAGCGCGGAATACCGCTAATCTAAATCCAGTTAAAACCAAGATTAAAATAATGATACCTTCGAGAACAACTAGGCCCATTGCATCGGCCCAACTCATTTTCGAGGCGATACCGACGGCTACAAATGTATTTAAGCCTAGGCCGGTTGCGATTGCTAGCGGAAAGTTGGCTACAACTCCCATAAGAATCGTCATAACTCCCGCGATTAGCGCGGTAGCAGCTGCAACTAGTGCAAGATTTGGGGCGTCGCCGCCACCAATATATTTTCCATCAACATCTTTTGCAAGACCGATGATTAATGGATTGAGCGCAACGATGTAGGCCATTGTGAAGAATGTGACGACTCCGCCACGAACTTCGCGAGCTACGGTTGAGCCACGCTGTGTGATTTTAAAGAAGCTATCAAGCATGGAGTTACCCTTCTGTTTTTTTAACATGGTGTTTTCGACATGTTGTTGAATGCAGTCCAACAAACTGAGGGGAGTGCCTCTAACTTAAGGGTTACTGAGAGGTAAGTCGGCTTACGACACCAAGGGATACCGCTACTGATTGACCAATTAAGAGGGCAAAGAGCGCTGTTCCAAGGCCAAGGGTGCCACCTAGTAAGAATCCGACGGTAAGAGCTGCTACTTCAATACCCAAGCGGACTCGGCCAACCCGAACTCCGGTCTTGTAATGCAAACCAGTCATTAAGCCATCCCTTGGCCCGGTTCCTAGGCCACAAGTTATATACAACGCCGAGCCAATGCCTACTAAACCAATTCCAGCAAACAAATATAGATATTGCAGAAATACATATTCAGTAGTTGGCAGTAGGTGAAGACCGATTTCAATAGATACAGCAATGACCAGGATGTTCATCAAAGTTCCGAACCCGGGCTTCTGTTTTAATGGAATCCAGAGAAGTAAAACCACCAAACTGACCAAAAAGGTTGCCTCTCCGATATTTAATGGTGAGTAGTTCGATATTCCCTCTGATAAAACCACCCAAGGTGAGTTACCCAATGATGAGATAACCAACATTGACTCACCTATACCGAAAATAGTTAAACCAAAAATCAAAATTAAAGCACGGCCAATGTCAGAAGGTGAAAAACCAATATCCCAAGTATGCGCAGCACGCCAAGGCGTGATCGGTATAGTTTTGTGTGGTTTAAGTAAGTTCACTAAGCGAATTATCCAGTTCGGCACTGTTAAACTATAGCCCAATGGAATTTATAATTAAGGTGATTGGCAACTGATCATGGAGTTTACTTATGGCCAGTCAATCATAATCGGCCTAATTCAGGGCGCAACGGAGTTATTTCCGATCTCAAGCTTAGGTCATGCAATTTTGATCCCAGCATGGCTGGGTGGTGGCTTTGCAAAATTTATGAATGAGGAAAATCAGGCGTATCTACTTATCACAATAGCGATGCATTTGGCATCTGCGGTGGCGTTATTTATAATATTTCGCAAGCGCTGGTTTAATTTATTAGCAGGTGCGAGTCGATCAATAATCAATCGCAGTTATCAAAATACTCAATTTAGGGTCCTTGGTTATATTGTGATTGCAACAATCCCGGTTGGGGTATTGGGCTTACTATTTGAAGATTATTTTCAAAGCATTTTTGGGAATCCTAAGTATTCCGCGGCATTCCTTTTCGTTAATGGATTGCTATTAATCGCAGCCGAGAGGTTATCTAGGCGAGATATTCCTCATGAATTTTCTGATTCTGATGCTGAAATAGACCATCGCATTAATGCAAAGAGCGCACTCGTTATTGGATTTGGCCAATCATTAGCCTTGTTTGCAGGTATAAGCAGGTTTGGAATAACAATGAGCGCAGGATTATTGCGCAAGCTAAATCACTCAGTAGCCTCTGATTTCGCTTTTCTTATGGCACTTCCAGTCATACTTGGCGCCGCTATTATCAAATTGCCTGATCTGTTTACATCACAAACGAACACAATTTTGGGTGAAATATTTGTTGGTTGCGTTGTTTCCTTTGTTGCAACTTATTTCAGTGTTAAATTCTTAGTAAGATGGTTTAAAACCAGAACGCTCTATCCATTTGCGATTTACTGCATAGTTGTTGGGTTGATATCTTTTTTAAGGTTTTACTAATGTTTGTTGGTGCTGGAACCGTTCTTAATATTGTCGCCATTATCGTTGGCGGTGCGATTGGCGTGGCGTTAGGTGGAAGATTTAAGGAAAACTTAAGGAACTTGATTACTCAAGTTTTAGGGTGCGCAACATTTATTTCAGCTGCTGATGCCCTAGCGGCCTATTGGGATGCAGACCTAGTAGATCAATTACCAAGCGGAGCCACGATGTTAGTCGTAATTTTTTCACTTTTGTTTGGAGCTTTGATTGGTACATTCTTGCGAATAGAGGAGCGGCTAGAAAACGTGGGAGTAATTCTCAAAGGAAAGTTTAAAGGTAAAAGTGATTCAAATTTTGTTGAAGGTTTCGTCTCAGCATCTTTGATTTTTGCTATAGGCCCACTAGCAATCCTTGGCAGCATCAGTGATGGAATGGGAACTGGATTAGATCAGTTGTATTTAAAGAGCACCATGGATTTCTTTACCGCGATGGCGTTTGCGGCGACTTTGGGTTGGGGTGTTGCAGTCTCATCACTTCCAGTAGGTATCTATCAATTCATTTGGACCGGGATTGGTTTATTCTTGGGTTCAATCCTTGCCACCTATCAAATTTTAGCCATGACTGCAGTCGGTGGGGTTCTACTTTTAGGAATTGCGCTTCGAATTTTAAAAATCAAGCAAATAGCGGTAGGAAACTTACTGCCCGCGATAGCTATAGCACCAATTCTTGCGTTACTTGCTAAATCTTTTGCCTAAAATGTTTTTGCATCAATAACAAAGCGATATTTCACATCACTGGAAACAGTGCGATCATATGCTTGATTTATATACTCAGCCTTAATCACTTCAACATCTGAAACTATCGCTTTTTCACCACAGAAATTAAGCATCTCTTGTAGCTGAGCTATGCCGCCGATCATTGAGCCAGACAGAGATCTACGCTGGCCCAGAAGTGTTCCAGCATTAATCGCATATGGTTTTCCTGGTAACCCAATTACAACCAGAATTCCATCAAGTTTGAGCATTTGCAGATAGGGCTCTAAATCTATATCCGCTGAAACGGTGTTTAGCAGAAGATCATATTGTTTCTCTAGCTTCTTAAGGTTATTTACATCTTTAGTTGATACAAAATGATGTGCGCCCATTTTCTTTGCATCAGATTCTTTACTTGGAGAATGAGAGAACACAGTAGTTTCAGCGCCCAAGGCCGCGGCAAACTTCACGCCCATGTGTCCTAGTCCGCCAAGTCCGATAATTCCCACCTTTTTTCCAGGGCCGGCTTTCCAGTTCTTTAAAGGGGAGTACAAAGTTATGCCTGCGCACATAAGTGGTGCAACACCAGCTAGATCAAGATTATCTGGGATGTGAACTGCATACTCCTCATTGATTACAAATTTGTCGGAGTAGCCACCCATTGCAACGGTTTTACCATCGCGTTCAAGAGTGTTGTACGTACCAGTCATTCCCTCAACACAGTACTGCTCCAAGCCCTTTGCACAACTATCGCATTTTCGGCATGAATCAATAAAAACACCAACACCGATTAAATCTCCAACTTTAAACTTTGAAACCTTCGTGCCAACTTCACTTACGCGACCGACAATCTCATGCCCTGGCACCATAGGGAAAATCGCTGGTCCCCATTCTTCGCGTGCTTGGTGAATATCGGAGTGACAGATACCAGCAAAGTAAATATCTAATGCAACATCATTTGCTAAAAGTTCTCGGCGATCGAATTCGAATGGAACTAGTGGTGCTTTTGCAAATTCGACTGCATATCCTTTACTTAGCATTATTTACCTGTCTCTCGTGGTTTATGTATTTATTGAATTTTTACTAATTATTAAATGGTAGTGATTGCTCGGTAGCTGGATTAGAAACTCGCGATGTTACTTCACGCATGTGATGGCGGCGACATAGAACTTCATAAGCTATGACTGCGTCGGTTGAAACATCTCCAACAACTACCTGCTCACCTTCGGTAACCATTTTGCCATTAATTGTTCGAGCATTATGGGTGGCACGTGCGCCACACCAACAGAGTGCCTCAACCTGCAAAGTTTGAACTCGATCAGCTAACTCCACTAACCGAGCGCTACCTGGGAATAACTTAGTTCTAAAATCAGCCAAAATTCCAAATGCATAAACATCAATTCCTAAACCATCAACAATTCTTGCTAACTGTTCAATCTGCTCAGGCTGATAAAATTGTGCTTCATCGCAGATAACGAAATTTATTTTTCCACCAATTGATAAACGCTCAACCAATAATTTATGCAAATCTAAATCAACATCAACTTCCAAGGCTTCTGCCTGCAAGCCCAAACGCGAAGAGATTATTCCTTTACCTGCGCGATCTTTGCTGGTAAAGATCACACCCTCTCGTCCTCTTGATCTATGATTATGAACAGTTTGAAGGGCGAGTGTGGATTTTCCACTGTCCATGGTTCCGCAATAATAAATTAACTCAGCCATGGTGGTTATTGTGCCAATAAGCTGGTGATTGGCAAAGTTTCAAATGCTTCCTTAATTCGTGATCTTCCTTGCAGCGCGCTGATTTCGAGCAGAAAAGCAAGACCAATTACTTCAAGACCAATTTTTTCACAAAGATCCACCGCTGCGATCGCAGTGCCACCAGTAGCAAGAACATCATCAATAATGAGAATTTTGCTCCCTTTTGCATACAGATCAGAGGCGATCTCTAACTCGGCGAAACCATATTCAAGTTCATATCGTTGTGAGATTACTTTGCCCGGCAATTTGCCACTTTTTCTAATTGGGATGAATCCTTTATTGGCAAGTAGCGCTGTTGCTGAGGCAAAAATAAAACCTCGTG
>Ga0247722_10000878_pt1 | contig 17442 bp, 35 predicted proteins | sample MSEWelMarce3H_FC_FD_189094 | JGI IMG/M metagenome (GOLD analysis project Ga0247722, IMG submission 189094) | Subsurface sediment microbial communities from gas well in West Virginia, United States - MSEEL Well Study Marcellus 3H_FC | ecosystem: Environmental > Terrestrial > Deep subsurface >... | reverse complement strand
GTAGAATGAAATATAAGATGAGAAAGGAAATGTTAATGTCTGATTTTGTTTCGTTCGCTGATGGTTTCGCTACTGCTCGTGATGATTTTGAGGGTGGTTGGGTTGAGTCTATTGAACTTGATTTTATCGTCTCGCAACTTCGCGTGATGGTGGGTGCTTCTGATGCCTATATCGCTGGTTATCTTTCCTATCTCTATGGAGAAAAGTAATATGTGGGTTTTAGTTTTGTTGGCCTATGCAGGTCCTTTGAGTGATACTGATTCTGTGGCAATCACTACTCATGAATTTGGTAGTCAGCAAGCATGTATTGCTGCAGGTAAGGCCTCTAGTGCACTAGCACGAGGCACTACCAAAGTAGTAAAGTTTACATGTGCTAAGAAATAAAGAGGTGAAGTAATATGTTTGCAATTTGGTTTATTGGTGTTGTTGTTTTTGGTATGTGGGTTGGATATCGATATGGTCAAACCGAACCATATGTTCAAAATGATATCGGTGCGATTCTAATTGTTATTGTTCTATTCTGGCCCTTTGTTCTTGCTCTTGCCATTCTCGTTGCACCGTTTGCAGGTATGGTATATCTTGGAGCCCGTTCTAAGGAAAAGAAGGATAATTGATATGGCACATGTTTTGATTGGTTTTTGGTTGGTCGCTCTATTTGTATGCATTGCCAACATCATTCGGTTGCATCTCTATGGTAAGTTTATGATTGCTGAGGTTGACCGTATCTATGAGGTACGTGTGGCAGGAGATCTCTCGGTGACATATCCTGCTATCACTGCCAGTTATAACAACTTCAAGTGGTATGACCTGTTCAACTACAAGTTTGACAAGTTGGTGGTGTATGAGTGATCAAGAAAAACTCCAAGCATATGAGCAAGCACTGCGCACCATTGAGAAGTTTGGACACTCCCATGGACATGGTCATGGATACACATGTGCCAACATTGCAGAAAAGGTATTAAAAGAATATGTTCGTTGAGTTTACAGCAAGAAATGGACAGAAGCATTACATCAATGTTAATCATGTTGTCCGTGTAACACATACTCCTCCCGTGCCAAATGCTTGGCCTGAGAATGTATATTTGAGTCTAAAAGATGGAACTGTCGTCGATATTGACATGTCATATGAAGATGCATGTAAGCAAGTCATAAACTATTAAATGAACATAACTCTCATTCCATTGGATAAAGACAATCGCATGCTGCGTATCGGATTCGGCAAGCACCAATCCAAATGGTTCTTCCGCATCGATCTCTGGTATAAAGGAATACGATTCTCATGATCAAATTCCCAACTGACAAAAAACTGGATGAACTGAACAAGAAGCATCTGCTGGATGAACTGTTCGATACAGTACCTCAAGGTGCAATGCGGTATAATGAAGGTTCCATCGAGGTATATAGAAACAAGAAGTGGATAAAAATGTCATGATCAAATATGTAATCGAAAACATCAAGGACTATGGACCAACCGAATGGGGTCTTGTAATAGCAATCATCGCAGTACTGATACTGCTGGTCTAGAATAAGGGATGACTGCCGAAGCATTCATATATCTCTGGTATCATGGTCCAACCAAGCGTTATTACCTTGGATACCACAAAGGCACACCTGATGATGGATACTCCCACTCTTCGTCTGTAATGGAGAGTTGGAATGCAAATAATCCTCCCAGTGGATGGCGCAGACGTATCCTTGCATATGGTTCTGTTGACCAAATGATTGTGCTCGAGGATCTTCTTCTGCGTACTCGTCTTTCTCGTGGTTGGTTCAACAAAAAATACATTAATCTTCGCGTTGGTAAACAACTAGTTTTTACGAATGAAATTAAACAAAAAATATCAGTAGCAAAAAAGAAATTCTGGGATAGTAAAACTCCTGAGGAACGCTCTGCGTTGTTATTGCCTGCTCGAGATGCTACCACGACAGAGATGCGCACATCTAATGCAAATAAAATGAATGCTACATTATCCGAAGAACAAAAACGTGAAAATGGTAGGAGGGGTAAAAAACTACTGGAGAATCGTTGGAATTCCTTTGATGCTGAAGGATTGATTCTAGAGAAAAAACGATTATCTCAAATAAGCAAAGACAGTTGGATTAAAATGTCTGAGGAACAACGGTATTCGAGAGTAAAGGGTCTTCGTGAAACACAATTGACCACTGAACAGCGATCTGTTAATAGTAAAAAAAGAGCACAGACACTGGGAAATGAAAGACTATCTGAGATAATACGCAAGGGGCATGAGACCCGTAGAAGAAATAAAATGCAGAACACAACTCCTCCTCTCGCCGATCTTGCGTAGGAAACCATAAAAAATGAATAATTTTCTCATCGAAAATGAACTAGGATATACCAATCACTCTAATGGTAAGTATATCACTGAGGATAATGCTACTCATGTTGCAGTATACATTGATGATACACTAGTAATAAAAGAGCATGAGAAAGCATCATTGGAACAAATAATAATGAATGTGATGGATATCTAAATGCCTGCTGGAACATATGATGACCTACAGAAACGTATTGATCAGTGGACGCAGGACATGGTAAATGATGATGATAAAATGAAGGCATGGGTCGATAAGCATATCAATTGGAAGGATAGGTATGATTATATCATTCCAACTGAGAAAGAAGTAGCATTAGATGAACTGTTTGGAGTAAAATGAAATGATATGGATAACAATTGGTATAATAATTCTACTATTAAATGTAATGTTTATAGTATTAGACCTGAGAAATGACTTTATACGTAAGGGAACACTACTGAATGCATTCGCTGCTGGTGTGATATTGATGTCTATACTGAATGTGATGAATGCACAATAGAAAAGTAGTGAAATTCGCTAACTTTTAGTGGTTTGCACGGATTTGATCGGCCATGAATTAGGTCGATGTGTGGAGGCGTGTGGAGGCCTGTGGAGACTGGTATTAATGCGCACCCAAAAAAAATTTCACTCACACACACCACACTGATTTAAAAAAGCGTCCACACATGCGCCACTTTTCCCTTGACATTTCCCCATAAATACGGTATACTGGTTACTTAACTATGAGAATCTCCAGGAGAACTGCTATGAGGAATGCTACTATTACTAAGATCCGCCCTCGTGATTACATGGTGGACCTCTATGAGAATGGATCATGGATCGATGGACGCCGAGGCACTCGTGGCGAGGTGGAGCAGATCGCGAACAAGTTCGTCAACTGGAAGCAGGCACCACAGCGATTCATTATGTCCTGACGATATTTCTTCCCCTGGACTGAACACTCATCGAGCAATCGGTGGGTGTTTTTTTTCAACTATTTTCGTTTTAAGGCTTGACATACGACGTGTTTCGCGGTATAATGACTATGTCGTATTGATGAAAAGGAAATTAAATTATGGCTTACGTATATACACTTCAAGACGTTTATAAGATATTTCAGCAAGCAGAGGATAAGGTAGCGCAACTCAAGGAGTTTCAATCACTCAACCTAGAATATAACATCAATTGGGAAAACCTCATCAAACTTTATTCATAAAAACGAAAAAAAAGTGATTTAGGGGCTTGCTATTTCTGCAGTTTCAGGTATAGTGGAACTATGATGATGAAAAAGGAAATGAATATGTTTACTGTTGAAAAAATGAATGGTGTCTATCTCGTGATGAAGAATGGCAATGAAATGATCAATGCTCATCGTCTGAAGCGTGATGCCTCTGCCGAAGCGTTCTATCTGGGTCTGACCACCACCAAGACCGTTAAGTCGCTGATGTCGGGTAAGGAAGTCCAGATCCCTGTCAATACTCCTCTCGCTTGCGATCCTTCCTCTGAAACCTATTGGAGCATGTGAGCATGGGACATAATCTCCTCTCCTCCACCTCTCTGCAATCACAACTAACTCAGTCAGCAATTGCATACCATCAGCGTATGGAACGACTGCGGGATCAATGGGACAGAGAACAGAGTGCCATTCGCCGTATGACATGGTCTGCGGATGACTGGGATAATTGGGATGAGTATGTAGCAACAGATGAAGCACGTTTCCGTAGTTGGGTGAAATTTAGGGGCTTGACATTATACCAATAATAGGGTATACTGTGTATATGATGATGAATAATGTGAAGGAAAAAGAAATGAACCATGATACATTCCACGGATATATGCACCCTGCTGTGACTCAGGTGTTCACCACTAAGCAACTGGTGGACCAACTGTTCACCAATCTCCGTGACCTTGCTGGTAACAGTGATAAGAATGCATACCTTGCTGGGTATCTCTCCGCATGTCTCGCTGACATCGCTGAGAAGGGTGTGGATGAGTTGACTGCGATTGTTGACTACACCAACCAGCAAATCGAAGTGCGTGAGTATAATAAGCGAGCAGATGCTCGTCGTGAAGCATTTGAGAATGGAGAATACGCATGATGGATATGATTGGTTTTGATAATGAATTCATGAGTGATCCATGCACTCACTCGAAGATTCTTCTCCCTATCCCTGAAAACGCACGAGAAATTCCGTGTGATGGATGTGCACGTGAGAATGAATGTGCGATTCGATTGACCGAATGTGTCGCGTTTCGCGTGTGGAGTGCCACTGGAGACTTCCTCGATAAGGATGTGACGCGATTGATGCGTGTCCCTCGTGGAGTTTGATTGCCTAATGTCGAGTAGTTGAGACCCATGTGAGATTTGAGCTATGGTTTCCAAATTCGGGTCCCCTCTCCATAAAATGGGTTTAGCGCCGACTTGCTTTAACATCGATTAGCAGTTCACCACACATACCCTGCACATATATAAAAGGATTCAAAATGGCGAAGAAAAAAATTGCGGCGGCCAACACAGACTCTCCAGAGGTCGCACAGGATGTGGCACCCTTCAGCGATATATACTATGAGTACACTACACCTGATGGTACACGTGTGCTGCTCGACCGCTATGAATGGTCAAGAGGTCTTGGTATAACTGATAAGAACGTAAAGAAAGCGCAAGCAGCACGGCATCGTGAAGTTGACAAGGGGTTTGCCAAGGTTGAGGAGGCATAAAATATGTTGTTAATTATAGTATTGTTGATCATAGGTCTTACCATATATGGTATTAGGACTAGTCGAATAACACCTGAGGAGCGAGATGAGATGCTCAGGGATGAGGAGATGTTTCCCTAATGAAGATAAAGAGTTACGGACAGAGTTGGTATAAGATCTATGGGTATGCTGGTAAGACGGTAAAGTGGTGTCCCTCTGATTCTGAAGACCGCTTCAATGCTAATATGGCAAATCCCGATTATCGCGCACAATTAGAGGGATTTGGATGGACGCGAGACAATGTTTCCTATACCTTCAACAATGATGGGTTTCGCGCAGATGAGTTCACTGATGGAGTAAATGACTCCGTGCTATTCCTCGGTTGCTCCCTTACCATTGGAATCGGTATGCCAGTGGAAGATACTTGGGCATATAAAGTAGCGAGCAGCCTTGGACTTCGTCGTTACAACTTAGGAGTCGGGGGAGGTGGATCAGATATGTGTTTCCGTTTCGCATATCACTGGATTCCACGACTTAAACCGAAGTATGTTGTGATGCTGGTGCCCAACGGTGCGCGATTAGAGATATTGGATGAAACGGAAAACCTGCTGTATCTGCCAATTTATACCGCCAATTCTCCTTTCTATATGAGATGGTTGCTGCACCCTGCTAACGCAGACATGAATCGACTAAAGAACGTGATGGGAGTGCAGACGATCTGCAATAGCATTGGCGTCCCGCTAATCGAGATGCCAGTGGAAGAGGTCCTGGTTCCACGCGAGGGTGAGAAGGGTCAGTCATGGGCACGAGATCTTATGCATCCAGGGCATTATTGGAATGACCGAGTCGCCAGCACGATTATGGAAAAAATAACCGCATTGACAAAAATAGAGGCTTGACTTTTATCACATTTCGAGGTATAGTGATATAATGAATATACTATCTATCATATTGGTGCTCTTTCTGCTCTATCTCCTGCTCATTGTCTTTTTCCTGACATGGAAGTTTGTGGTGATAGGACTGGTTATCTATGTTGTGTGGAAAATTATTGAGAGGATTATACGATGATATATGTTCCTTCAGAGCAAGAGATCTTTGACTCTGTGTATGACGAGATGATGGACATGACAGTCAGTGAGTTTATCGCGACTCTTAGAGGGTTTGATAAAGATTGGCATGACGAACTGCAGGAGTATGTCATGCAGGTATCACTAGAATCCACCTGTGAGATTATTAGCATGAAAATGCATGCATGATCGAATTTAGGGGCTTGACATTTCGACCATTATCGGGTATAGTGGAACTATGATGATGAAGGATGTGAAAATGAATATCACGGTTACAGGAATGATTGGTCGTCGCGCTGATAAGCAGAAGTTGATTCAGGCCGCAGAGTTTTTTGCTGCGCAACTAATGGACCCTCGCATGGTCCGCAACCTTACACTAGATATCGAAGTTTGGAAAGACCTCGACATCGAAGGTGAGTGCGTCGATGAGGATGGCACGAAGAACCCTCGCTGGTTCACCATTGGACTCAAGAACCAAGACATCGATGAGATGATAAAGGTTCTTGGTCACGAGATGGTTCATGTCAAGCAACACGCCAAGAACGAACTTCAGACTGGTCATGCGGTCGCTGCTCGTGGCGGTCTCAAAATCTACAGCAAGTGGATGGGTCAAATCTGGAAACCAAAGGGTAAGGAAGACCATTACTTCGATTCCCCCTGGGAGATCGAGGCATATGGTCGCGAAGTTGGTCTGAACCACAAGTGGTTGGCATCGCAGAAGGAAGTGGCATAATGGCAAAAGCAAGAACTAAAGAAGAATGGTCTAAGTTACCAAAGATTTCTCATCCATTGAAGAAGAATGTTAAGTATCAGGGTGGCGTGGTTACGTGGTCCTCTGGTAAAACCAGTTACTTTAGCGTTGAGTATGATTGGTAATGGCAAATAGATTTCTAATCAGTGATACCCATTTCGGGCACACCAATACGTGGGAGAAGTTCACTCTGCCCGATGGTAGTCCGTTGCGTCCGTTCACCTCTACAGAAGAGATGGACGAGACGATGGTAGATAACTGGAACAAGACAGTTCGTCCTCAGGATACGGTGTATCATCTGGGTGACGTAGTAATCGCCCGACGCCATCTGGAAACAGTGAAGCGTCTGAATGGGCGGAAAATCCTTATCCGTGGAAATCATGACATTTTCAAGGATAAGGACTATTATGAGGCAGGATTCGAGCAGATTCATGGCGTTCGCGTGTTTGTGGATCAGTTCATCCTGTCTCATATTCCCCTACATCCAGACTGTGTAGGTGAGCGGTTCAAGCGTAACGTTCATGGGCATCTGCATGGCAATCGGATTATGAAGCAAGTATTCCGTAGTTTTACGATAGATCCTCGCTACCTGTGCGTATGTGTGGAACAGATTAACTTCACTCCGATTTCTTTTGACGATGTGATGAAAATGGATTGACAAATTGTATACAATTTAGTATACTGTATATGTTACCGAATAGTGTAACGCAAAAAATGGCAATGGTGCCGAATACTTCTAAATGGAGAAACTACTATGAATATTACATCTATGACTTTTACTGCCCTCGATATTATCGATATGATTATTCGAGGAAAAATTAATCCTAATCCTATCGGGCAGCGTCCCCCTGTTTCGCAGGGCACGACTAAGTCCGAACACATTATTTCCACGTTTCTTGATGGATATGGTATCGGGATGATCACACTTCGTGACATTCGAGATGATGTTGAGATGCAGGCAATTTATCCTGGAACTGACTATCTTGTGATTGACGGTGGACACCGTTGTCGCGCTCTCGCCGCATTCTATCAAAACAAGTTTGCAGTTCGTAGTCAGGTCTTTAAGACCATGGATGTAAATCTTGATCAGTTCTCCATTCCAGTTATGTCGGTAGTTTGCAACAGCGAACAGGCAACTGCGATGTTCCGTGCGATTAACACAGTGACTCCTGTTAACTTCATCGAAATGGTCATGGCAAATGAAGTTTCAGAAGTCTGTAAGTTGGTTCGTGTGCGCACCAAAGCATATGAGGAATATGGGAACGATCCGCTTCCTATCTTTGATACTGCTGTGAAGAAAGATGGTAAGATTGTTTCTGCGCACTGGGACACTGCTCCCAACCATCGTCGTAAGTGGGATGAGTATGTATTCATTGCTTTCCTGAAGGCAATTGGTGGCGGTAATGTCTCTGCTGGTGAGAAGCAGATTGAACCGTTTGCTGATACTGGATCAATCACTAAGACTGCGATTGCTGTTGCTGATCGATTCTTTGAAGATGTTCTAAAGGTTCGTAAGTCGCGTGGTAAAATGTATAACACCGATGTGTTTGCTGCATTGCAGTTGGTCTGGTTTGGGTTCTTTGAGAAGAACAAGGCATTCAAGATCTCTGATTATGATGCATTTACTAAGTCGTTTATGCTTGCGTATAGTAAGTTGACGGGTAACGCTGATCGTAGTCTTGAAGATACGATTATTCAGGTTAATGGTGAGTCGGTTCTCGTCAAGGAATTCGTTCGTAAGAACATTAAAAACTTTGCTAATGCTGATGCACAGAAAAAGTGCTTCGAACTTCTTTACAACATTATGGGTGATGCTGGCATCATCTTCCGCGACGAGAATCGTAGCGTGAACAGTAATGTTCGTGAAGAAATGCTTGCTCTTCAAGGTTACGTCTGTGTAATTGACGGGCTCCCTCTTACTCTGGAGGATTCAGTTCTTGGACATGACACTCCATGGGCAAAGGGTGGTTCGACTCTAGATGGCAAGGTAATTCGCAAGACTCATAATCGCGATATGGGTTCTGTAACTATTGGCGAGTATCGCGAACTTCTGCGTCTGCGTGGAGAACCTCTCGCAGCATAAAATGGCGTTTGGGAAGTTGTCTACATATAATAGATGACTTCCCAACATATAGGAGAATTTATGGTTAAAGTTATTGTCGCAGATTCTAAACTGAATTGCGAGCATCTTCTTGGTCAGTATCTTGATGAAAGTCATTTCGATACTGTGATCAATGAGGACACAGATTGTTATAAGGAGTCTGACTCTCTGCTTGATACAGAGTTGAGCGAGCGTCGGATTGCGTTTAAGTTTCGTAAGAACTTCTTCACACAGGAAGAGCAAGACCAAGCGTACATCGGTCTGCGCGAAGCAGCAACTGAATCACAGAACCGTGGTTTGGCAGCAGGTCCACGTGGTGAGTTGCTCGGCGTAGAAGGTCGTGGTGGTCGTGACTGGGTAACTGACTACGAACTAGAGATTCTAGATTTCTTGATGACTGACAAGGGACGTCTTATTGACGAACTAAGCATTGAAGGTATCCGTGCTAAACATGCAGGTGCACCGCGATCTAACGCTGATGAAACACGAGGCGCTGTCTGGTTGCGCAGTCAGGTCTGTAAGGTTTATCCCGAATACTTCGGTTGGTTCGACAAGTGGGTCGATGGTTTAGAAACAAAGAGTAAAGAAGATGTCGCCAAGGAAGCAAGAAATATCGCAGAGAACTGGATATCAACAACCAACTATGCTAAGTCGGTTTTCTCAGGTGTTGCTGGATGGTATGACCGATATCCTAGAATTCCTTTCGGTCGTGCTACTACTTACACTCGCGACAATTTTGATAAGTTTAAGTTGGCCTTTCCTTTTCTACAGTCTTTGGACCGTGGTTTCAAAGAACTACTTCCCGCACGTTGGAAGAACCAGAAAACTGCAGTCGACACGATCGACTCTAAGTTCGTTGTTCCCGATACCGTATTCACCACCATCACTGTCAACAAGTCCTTCCGTACAGCAGCGCATCGCGACGCTGGTGACTTTGCTGATGGTCTCAGCAATCTTCTGGTCGTTGGTAGTGGTGACTATACTGGTGGTTATCTAGTATTCCCCGAGTATCGTATCGCAGTGAATGTTCGTCCAGGTGACTTGTTGCTTGTGAGCAATCACGAGATTATCCATGGTAACACTGAGATTAAACTAACACGTCCAGATGCTGAACGTATTTCGTTGGTTTGTTATCTGCGCGAAAACATGCTAGAACTTGGTTCATATGAATACGAGACAACCCGCGAGCAATATGTTATTGACCGTAGAACTAACAAAGAACATCATCACTATCGTCCACTCTGGAATGGAGTATCTCCAGGAATGTGGGACGAACAAGAATGGTATGACTACCTTGAAACTAAATTGGGTCGAGATACAGTCGCCAAGTATCACCCTAAAGCATACCAAACAACCTCAACACTTGGAGATCTATTTTAATGGAATATAGTATTGCTATTCCGTCTTATCATCGCGAACAGACTGTTCAGAATAAGACATTGAAAGTTCTTGAATCATACAACATCGATCCTGCTAAAATCAAGATCTTCGTTAATGATCAGGAAGAAGGTGAGTATGACCGCTATGCTAATGCGCTAAAGGAAAACCCTTACGCAAAGGATATCGAGATTATTCGCGGTGTTCCAACTATCGGTGCACAACGTAACTTTATTGAACGTTGGTATCCGGAAGGTACACGACTAATGATGTTCGATGATGACATTGAAGAAGTTCAAGTCAAAGTCAGCGAGCAGAAGTTGGGTCGTGTTGAAGATCTCGAGCGAGAAATCTTTATTCGTGGATTTGAGGAATGTGAAAAGGTAGGTGCTAAGACCTTTGGTATCTACGCAGCATCAAATGCCTTCTTTATGAAAGATCGAGTATACAATGACATTTGCTATATCATTGCCTCGATGTTTGGTGTGATTGTTGAACATGATGATTTTCTCGCTCGAGTAACTAACCATGGTGAAGACTACGAATATTCTATTCGCCAGTATATCAAGAATGGTGTTCTTGCTCGTCTTGACAACTACACCGTCAAGTCTCGGTATTATAAGGAAGAAGGTGGACTTCAAGATGTTCGCACTAAGGAATATGTGTATGACAGTGTGAAGATTATTGCGGATGAGTTCCCCGAACTTTGCACAATGTATATTCGAGAAACCACAGGTCACGCAGAGTTGAAACTCCATGACCGTAATAAGAAGTATCGTAAGGTAGAATCTTCTCTAGCGGATCTATTTTAGTATTGACTTATCTCTGTAAATGTAGTATAGTCAGTTAATGATACTAGAAAAAGCAGACGCAGAATATATTGGTCGTCGATTCATCGATTATATGTCAAACTATAATCGTATCGACGACCACATGCGCATGAAAAAACTTGAGAGACTTAAAACTCTTCCCACCACACTTCCAGGTTGCGAACCAGAGAATATGTTGTTCTCTGATTTTAACATGCACCCAGAAGATATGGAGTTTGAGATCTTCGAACCAACTGCCAGTGAATTCTCAACCATGGTGGAGATTACTTCTTCATTCTGCAATGAAAACTCATTCGGTAAAGAAATTAAGTTTATTGTTCGCGAAAAGAACAGCGGTAAGTATGTTGGTTTCTGTCGAGTCGCAAGTCCATTCATCAATTCCAGACCGAGGAATGAATGGTTCGGACAAGTCCCAGATCTAAAGAGATTTAACAAACATGCTGTTATGGGATTCATCATTGTCCCTACACAACCATTCGGTTTCAATTATCTCGGTGGTAAACTGCTTGCACTTCTTTGTGCTTCTCATGAATTTCGTGAAATGTTCAATAAGAAGTATGACATGGAAACTTGCCTCTTTGAGACGACATCATTATACGGGAATATCAAGCAAGCATCGCAATATGATGGTCTAAAACCATTTTTGCGGTACACTGGCGACACTGTTAGCAATTTTCTCCTATCATTCTCCGATGAATTTTGGTTTGAGACGCTAAATTGGTTTGCGAGCAAGAATAATGGCGAACCTTTGTTCGGTCGAGAAGGAATTGCGTCGTATAAAATGAAAATGCAGAATAAAATGATGTCAATTATCAAAAATTCGCTAAAATATCACAATTCAAGCGAACTTTTGGCATTTTCAAACGCAATTCAGGCGAACAAAGACGTTACGACACAAAAAAGATTCTATATTTCGACTTATGGGTACGAAAATTCTAAAAATTACATTCTCGGAACCGATAAAACGCTGATCAAGAGCAAAGAAAACTTTGACAAGCACTATTCGGAGAATATTATTCGCTGGTGGAAGAAAAAAGCGTCGTCAAGGTACGAAACTCTTAAATCCGACGGAAGATTGCGACATAATCTTGAAGTTTGGAATAATGACACTATTGATACTATCGATATTATCCGTTGATATAAATACTACATATCATATGTGAGTATAAAGATGGCAACAATAGAGCAACTCAATAAAATTAAACAAATCATCGAGGGTGTGGACGGGGTTTCTATAAGATCTTCCACGCCCTCGAAGATTGTAGTCGACTGCGATAAAGACAGGCAAGAGTCAAAGGGTATTCTTGAGTCGACGTTGAAAGATAACGAAGTCAAGTTCAAAGAACAAATTGTTTCAGGTTCCTCTTTTCCTGCGACTGTCATCGAGGGACAAAGTCTTAATATCCTTTACAAGAACAAACGTGGTGGAGGGATGCAGGAAACAACACTAAATTCTTCAATCACCGAACTGTTCCCTTGTATCGCATTCTTGACGAAGATTGAAAATCAAGATTTAACTACTATTGATAAGTTTTACGCAGCAATATTAAAAAATAACAGTCCAGATCTAAGTTGCTATATTAGAAATGACAATATTGCTGGGAAAGAATTCGTAGATAAAGCAGAAACCTCTTCGAAGTTCAAACAGAAAGTAACTGGCGCACTTGCTGTCCTTAAATTCATCCGAGAACAAGATAAAGGTAAACCAGTAACTGATGTTTACTGGGGATATAGAAATAAACCAACTGGTGTTCTTCCAAACCACAAAGGTGACATATTCTTAAAGTTTAATGACAACTCTATGGTTGGTGCCTCCATAAAATCGGGTGGTGCCAAAACGCAAGAACCTAAATTGAACACATATGTAAATCCTATCATGGAGTGGTTCGGTAAGAAAGCGGATTTCGAAAAGATGAAGGTTGAGGCATACAACCAGTTCTATGTTGATATTCCAGGAATGCCGAAAGACCCTAAGAAGATTGGATCCAGAGAGTTTTATGATTCACTGGGTAAATACGAAATATCCAATAAGCAAGATTATGATAAACGGTATGATGCTGTCTTGGAGTACATGAGAACTAAACTGGTAGAAATATTATCAGCAAATGATGCCACCACAAAGAAATGGTTAACAGAAGTCGTTGCTGGTGAACAAGAGGGTGTTCCTCTGGTTGTTGTAAAGGCAATTGAAACGACAGGCGATTTTGAAATGCAGACGGACGAGGATATAATTAAATCATGCGTCGTAAGGTCTAAGAAAACTGGTGGACTGAAAATTACTAAATCTACCACGTCAAAACAAAATTTTGACATATCATTGACTTGTAATCTGAAGACTACTAAACTCAATTTCAGTATAAGATCGAACAAGGTTGGCGTGCAACATAAGTTGGGACAATTTCTGAATTTGGCAGTTAAATTTAACGGTGCCAAGTAAAATCTTATAAATAGTCGTATGAATTACGATGTTATCTTTAAACTAATCGGAGACGTTGGTTTCCCGATCGCAGGTGCCTTACTTGCGGGTGTATTCGTATATTTCGTCATCAACTACATTCTTGAAAGTGTTGTTAAAGCACTCAAGGGAATGCAGGGTATCATCATGGGGTTAGATAACCGAGTGAAAACTATGAACCATGATATTATTCGCGTTGATGCAGTTGTTAGTTCCGCTTTAGGTCTTAAACCAGACCTAGACAGAATCGCACGAGCAGACGGGAAGAACGATGCTCGGAAGGATTAATGGACCCATCTATTGTAGCAGAACTAGTTAAGCAATACGGATTCCCCATCGTGGCGTCAGTCGGGATGGGATATTTCGTTTGGTTCATTTATAAGTTCGTAACTGATAAGTTGATGCCATTAATTGGTGAAACCAATGTAATTTTGATTGCCCTAATTGATCGTGTCCGTATGTTGGATAACGATTTGATAAGATTAAACCAGAAGGTGAGTGTTGTATTGCAAATAAAGGAGGATCACAGTGACACTAAATCTAAAGATTGAGATCCTTAAAGTATTTACGTTTGATTTAAATTTTTCTTCGGACAACAAACCAAAAAAGGAAGAGAAAGATGTTAAAACGAGCGACGATGCTCCTGCTACTACTAAGTCTAAGTAGTCCAGCATACGCAGATCCTATAGTTCAACAATTTAAGTCACCTTCCTTTACTGGTTATGGGTGGTCTTCGCATGTTCAATCAATCGATGCGCAAGAGCGTTCGCGCGAACAGGCAATTAAAGATGCAGAGGCAGCAAAAGCAGCACTAGCAAGAGCAGAGGCATCAAATACTCCTCTTGCCAAGTTCATGGCGCTGTTTACCTCTCAGGTTTACGCCCAACTTGCCACACAACTTTCAAACAATCTGTTCGCAGAAGGCGGGAATGCCAGCACAGGAACATTCAATCTTGATGGTAACTCTGTGAGTTATGTTAAAACTGGAACAGAGGTCACACTAACAGTTGTAGATAAGAATGGTAACACCACTGTTGTTACTGTTCCTATTGCCACGTTTGCATTCTAAGGAAATTACTGTGAAAAAGTTAATTCTCCTTCCACTTTTACTCGTTCTTTCTGGATGTGTTGGTGCACTTCATCCTACTGCCAACCAATCATATCTATTCAGAGACGATGCCGAAGTCAAGCGTTTTGCTAATCCAAAACTGTTCAAGAATCTGCCAGAGTTGGATGGGCAACCAATTCCTATCGCTCTATACTCGTTCACTGATAGAACTGGTCAACGTAAACCATCTTCGACCCTTGCAAGTTTCTCTACTGCAGTGACTCAGGGTGCAGATGCGTATTTGATTAAGACTTTGCAAGATACGGGCGATGGTAAGTGGTTTGTTCCCGTTGAACGTGTCGGTATTGATTCGCTGATCAAAGAACGTCAACTTGTTCGTCAGATGCGCGAACAGATTTCAGGCGAAGGTGCTGAGCCTCTGCCTCCATTGAAAGTTGCAGGTATCATTATTGAAGGTGGTATAATCGATTACAACTCAAACATCAAGACTGGTGGTACTGGTGCTCGCTTCCTTGGCGTCGGTCCATATCAGCAATATACTCAAGACCAAGTTACAGTTAGTCTTCGCCTTGTTTCTGTCCAAACAGGCGAAGTTCTTAATTCGGTCACTGTAGAAAAGACTGTTCTCTCCACTTCTGAGGGAGTTACTGCCTTTACGTTCTTCGACATGGCAACAAAAGCATTTGAATTTGATGGACAACAAACAAGTAATGAAGCAGGTAGTTATGCGATCCGTTCTGCCATAGAAACGGCCGTTGTTGAGTTGATCAAGGATGGTGAAAAGAAAAATCTATGGAGATTCAAACAAAAGGAAACAACAAATGAAACTAAGTAAGTTTTTATTCGTTGGCGCTGCTCTTTGTTATGGAACATCTGCGATCGCACAAACTGTGCTACCAACAGCACCAACACCACCAGCAATTGTAACAACTTCGCCGAATGAAACCGATGCCAATTCTGTTGCTACAACCAACAAGGTTTATATTGATCAAGAAGGGGGTAACGTAGATGTTAACGTTGTTCAAACTGGGACTGCTAATGTCATCGGTTCTGCTATTGATCCTATTTACCTACGTGGTGATAACCAAAGCGTCATCGCAATTCAAACAGGCAATGGAAACCAACTTTATATGGGTGTCGTATCCGACACAGGAGCACAAGGAATTGCCGATGTAACAATTCGTCAAATCGGTGACCTGAATACCGCTGATATCCGTTGCGGCACTCTGCAAACTGATTCTTCGTGCAATCAACTTGATATGAATGCTAGGTTTACTGGTAATAACAACTCGTTTGTTTTCCACGGTTCGGGTGCTAATATCCGTAACTCGATGGATTTCAACGGTAACAATAACACAATCAATATGGATGCGTTGTCACCAAATGCATCGCAAACTATTCTAGTAACAGGTAACTACAATGATTTTGATGTTACGCAAACTGATCTTGGTGGAACATTCGGTCACTCTCTGTATGTAAATCTAACAGGTTCTCTTAACACTATAACAACACAACAATATGGTGCTTCAGAAACTGTGATCAACATTAACAGCGTGGGATCAAATGGCACGTTTAATATCAAAACTGGTCACTAATCTTCTACTGATTTTTCTGTTATCGACTCCTGCCTTTGCTGGTATTGGGTCGATAACAGATTTCAGAGGAGGTGGTGCTATTAAGCGTGGCGCCAAGACCACAGTAGCGTCTAAAGGTTCTGCTGTGGAAAAGATGGATACAATTTCTACAAACTCGCAAGGTAGATTTAGGATTACATTCAATGACTCGACTACAGTTAATATTACAGAAAACTCTCGACTTCTTGTGGACGACTTTGTGTATGATGGGGGAGGGAAGACGAAGGGCAAACTTGGACTTCGGGTCGCGCTCGGCACCGTCAGATACACCTCAGGTAAAATCGCCAAAGGTAACGGAAAAGGTGTAAACATTCGCACACCAACTGCTACTATCGCAGTTCGTGGCACAGACTTCGTTATGTCGGTTGATGAAGCAGGTCGTTCTACGGTCGTGCTTGTTCCCGAATGCTATAACGAATTAGATATTACAAAGCAAACTGCCGAATGTCCTAATGGTATGATTGATGTCATTACAGCATCGGGTGTTGTTACATTAGATAAACCATTCCAAGCAACAGTTGTAGAAAACTCGTATGCTCCTCCTGCGCCTCCAGTAGTCATCAATCCTCTATTGAAGACACTTGATAACAACGTTCAAATTGTTCCTTTGGAAACAGATGATGGCCAAAGTCTCTTACAACTTGCTAGAGACAGTTTAAAGAAATTTACGAATCCAGCAAAAGCAGCATCGGACGACAATAAAGATCCAGATGCGGGCACAACTGATAACGTCGAACAAGTCGCTGCGGCGATGCGTCGACCAGCAACACCGCAAGAACTACTAGAAGTTTTTGCTGAATATAATGAAGGCAATACGCCAGCAGAAACAATCTATACTAATGTTTCTCCGATATTCAAGAAGAACGTTCAGGTGGGGTGGGTGTATACTCGCTTGTCTGAGGATAAACAACAAGCAGTTACTATCTGGTTAGAAAAGGGAACTGAGGCGCAAGTAGTTTCAGTTCAAAACGGTCTAGTCGATGCCTATAACTTTATGGACGATAAATGGACAACAACAGGAACTGGTAGACCACAAGGTAATATCACAGTGATGCAAGAAACGGGTGTAAGATGAAAAAACTAATTGCTCTCTTCTTACTATTCTTTGCGATGCCAGTATTTGCGCAAGTTACAAACTACGGTTT
>Ga0247722_10000877_pt1 | contig 17454 bp, 18 predicted proteins | sample MSEWelMarce3H_FC_FD_189094 | JGI IMG/M metagenome (GOLD analysis project Ga0247722, IMG submission 189094) | Subsurface sediment microbial communities from gas well in West Virginia, United States - MSEEL Well Study Marcellus 3H_FC | ecosystem: Environmental > Terrestrial > Deep subsurface >... | reverse complement strand
GAATTATAATCGATAGACGTAAAAAATGTAACAATGTCAGTAGTAGAAAAAAGTAATTACCAAGAGTTTATTTCGTTAGAAGAGAAACATGGTGCCCACAATTATCACCCGTTGCCTGTGGTTTTGAGCAGGGGAGAGGGGGTTTATGTTTGGGATGTTGAAGGTAAAAAGTATTTTGATTTTTTGTCGGCTTATTCGGCTGTAAATCAGGGGCATTGCCATCCAAAAATTGTTGGCGCTATGGTGGAGCAAGCGCAAAAATTAACCTTGACATCCAGAGCATTTTATAATGATAAATTGGGTGTGTATGAGAAATTTGTGACAAATCAATTTGGATTTGACAAGGTTTTGCCAATGAATACGGGTGCTGAGGCGGTTGAAACGGCTATCAAAATTTGTAGAAAATGGGCTTACGAGAAAAAAGGAATTGCCGAGCATGAAGCGCAAATTATTGTGTGTGATGGTAATTTTCATGGACGAACAACAACGATCATTTCGTTTTCAAATGATGAAAATGCACGAAAAAACTTCGGACCATACACCGCAGGATTTATTTCTATTCCGTATGATGATGTTGCTGCTTTGGAGGTTGTTTTACAATCAAATAAAAATATAGCTGGATTTTTGGTAGAGCCAATTCAGGGCGAAGCGGGAGTTTATACTCCGGCTGATGATTATATGATGAAAGTGAAAGAGTTGTGTAATGCGCACAATGTATTGTTTATTGCTGACGAAATTCAAACAGGAATTGCAAGAACGGGAGCATTATTGGCGGTTTGTGGTGATTGCAATTGCGAAAATAAATGCGAACGACAAGCTACGTATGCAACACCAGATATTTTGATTTTGGGTAAAGCACTTTCGGGAGGCGCTTACCCTGTATCGGCGGTTTTGGCCAATGATGCTATTATGAATGTTATAAAACCAGGTCAACATGGCTCTACATTTGGCGGAAACCCTGTTGCAGCAGCAGTTGCCATTGCAGCATTGGAGGTTGTGAATGACGAAAATTTAGCTCAAAATGCTCGAAAATTAGGTAAACTATTCAGACAAGTTATTGGTGACTATATTAAAACCAGTTCAATCGCTACTTTGGTTAGAGGTAGAGGTTTGCTTAACGCAATTGTTATTAATGATACCGAAGAAAGCGACACTGCATGGGAAATTTGTATGGAGTTGAGTGAAAACGGATTGTTAGCAAAACCAACGCATGGAAATATTATTCGTTTTGCGCCGCCATTGGTGATGACAGAAGATCAATTATTAGAATGTACAACAATTATTATAAACACACTTAAACAATTTGAAAAGTAACATTATGGAAGAAAGTCAGAAAAAAATCGAATTAAACGACGTTGCAATTAATGCCTTACGAGTAAGTGCAAAATGGTCACTATTTTTATCAATCATGGGCTTTATAGGTATTGGACTTATGATAATTGGCGCTGTATTTTTGTCTACTATTATGGGGGCTTTGCCAAGTAATGGGAGTCCAATTATGGAAATGAAGGGAATTGTTAGTGTAATCTATATAATTTTTGCAGCATTGTATTTTCCGCCGGTATATTATTTGTTTAAATATGCTACAGACATGAAAATTGCGCTTCAAAATCAAGACTCAGTTGAAATTGGCGAAGCGTTAAACTACTTAAAATCGCACCACAGGTATCTTGGAATTTCAATGATAGTTATTATGTCATTGTATGTATTGATGATAATTGGAGTTGTTGTATTTTCAGTTGTAGCAGCTACAAAAGGGATATAATCACTTATTTTTTTAAAAAAAATAACCCCGAGTAATTTGGTTTACTCGGGGTTATTATTTAATATAAAATAAAAATTATTTCCCGAAAAGCTCTTCAATTCGCGTTCTCATTAATTCTTCGTTGTTAAGGTTTTCAATTCCTACAACAGAAACCATCCAAACCATTAAAAGTATCATTAATACACTTAGTATTATTCCGATAATAGCTAAAATTCGCCCAGTTTTTAAGTTTTGATAATTGATAAAAGAATTTGGATCTGTGTTATACAGCTTGGCATCACTGTTATAAAGATACAGCGCAATAGAACCTAAAACAAGCCCTAAAACGCCATAACAGCAACAAGTTAAAATTGATAAGATTCCTAAGAATAAAACAGCAGTTGCATTCGGTAATTTTTGATTTTCCATGTTAATTATTTATTTAGTTAATTGATTAAATTCATTTTGATTGCATAAGCAATAATCATAATTAGGGCATTAATAATAGCTGTGCCAATTACCCAATTATGATAGGTATATTTTTTTTCAAAAAGATGCAAACCTAAAAATAACAAAAGTAATAAAGTAGAATAAATTGCTGGAAACATTTTAAAAGCTGCCACAAACTCACCCTCAAAAAGGAGAAGCGCAGCTCGTTGAATTCCACATCCAATGCAATCAATTCCAAAAAAACTTTTGAACATACAAGGCAGTAAATAATCTTCCATCAGATTCAAATTTTTGAAAGTACAATTTTATAAATTTATTTCTAATAAAAACAATTAATCAATAAAGTTTTTTACATTTGAAAATAAATTTAGATTCATGAAAAAACTATTTTTGCCCATGATGGGGGTAGCCTTTTTTTTTTGCATATAGCGAACAAACAAAACCAAAGCCCAACGTAATTATCGTTGTAGTTTGTATAGCAATAATTGCATTTGGAATGATGAAATTAATGGCAAAAGTGCCAAGTAAAAAACCAGAAGATAAAAATGACCTCCTTTAAAATAAACGACAAAGTAGCGGTTCTTGATGATGCCATTGATGGGGTAGTTTTGTCAGTGCAAAAAGAGCATGTTACTATAGAAACAAGCGATGGATTTGTGATGACATATTTTGTCAACGAACTCATTAAAGTAAACGATACCAGTAATTTAGATAACTTAATTAAAAGTAATGCTTTACTTAAAAAAGATATCGATATTCATCCTCCAAAAAAACAAAATCAACCCAAATTTAAGTCGGATGCTATTGAAAAAGGTGTTCCAGAATTTGATTTACATATCGAAAAATTAGTCAAATCAAAAGGCGGAATGACTAATTATGACATTCTAACGCTGCAAACAGAAACAGCCAAACGGCACATTGAATTTGCGATTAAAAATCGTATTCCGAAGATTGTTTTTATACATGGTGTGGGCGAAGGAATTTTAAAAGCTGAGCTTGATTTTATGCTTGGCAGATACGATCAAATTAGTTTTCAAGATGCCAATTATCAAAAATATGGACTGGGTGCAACCGAAGTTTATTTTAAACAAAATGTAAAATAATTAATCCTATTTATTTTAAAATATATCTGTTTTTATTTAAAATAATAATTTACAGATTGGATTTAAAATTAAAATAAATAATCAAAAAAAAACTCCCAATTGAAAAATCGGGAGTTTTTTGTAGCAATAGGTTTGTGTATTTTTTTTAAAATATAATTTACAAGTGAATTACTTCATCATAGGCTGCAGCAACTGCTTCCATTACTGCCTCACTCATTGTTGGATGTGGATGAATAGCTTTTAAAATTTCGTGCCCTGTTGTTTCTAATTTTCGTGCTACAACTGCTTCGGCAATCATATCAGTAACACCTGCGCCAATCATGTGGCAACCTAGCCATTCGCCATATTTGGCATCAAAAATTACTTTTACAAAACCGTCAGGTGTACCAGATGCTTTTGCTTTCCCAGATGCTGAAAAAGGGAATTTACCAATTTTTAATTCGTAACCCTTTTCCTTAGCAGCTTTTTCGGTTAATCCAACAGATGCTATTTCTGGAGTTGCATAGGTACATCCCGGTACGTTTCCGTAATCAATAGGTTCCACGTGCATACCTGCAATTTTTTCAACACAGTTAATACCTTCAGCTGAAGCTACGTGAGCCAATGCTTGCCCAGGAGTAATATCGCCAATCGCGTAATATCCTGGAATGTTGGTTTGGTTGTATGCGTTTACAAGAATTTTATCTTTATCAGTAGCAATACCAACTTCTTCAAGACCTATATTTTCAATATTTGTTTTAATTCCAACAGCCGAAAGTAATACGTCAGCTTCAATGACTACTTCGCCATTTGCTGTTTTAACAAAAGCTTTTACACCATTGCCCGAGGTATCAATTCGTTCAACAGAAGCATTTGTCATTATGTTTACTCCTGCTTTTTTCATGGAGCGTTCCATTTGTTTTGAAATATCTTCGTCTTCTACAGGGACAATGTTGGGCATAAACTCCACAATGGTAACTTCGGTACCCATAGCGTTGTAAAAGTGAGCAAATTCAATCCCTATAGCTCCTGATCCAACAACGATAAGTCGTTTAGGTTGTTTAGGCAAAGTCATTGCTTGACGGTATCCTATAACTTTAACGCCATCTTGAGGTAGGTTTGGCAATTCTCTAGAGCGTGCTCCAGTTGCAATAATGATATGGTCGGCAGTATATTCAGTTACTTTTCCATCGGCAGCGGTAACATCAACTTTTTTACCTGGTTTTATTTTTCCAAAACCATCAATTACATCAATTTTGTTTTTTTTCATTAAAAACTGAACCCCTTTACTCATGTCGCTTGCAACATTTCTGGAACGATTCACTACCGCATTAAAATCTTTGTCATATTCTTTAATTATTAAACCATAATCGGCAGCATGCTTTAAATAATCAAAAACCTGGGCTGATTTTAAAAGCGCTTTTGTTGGAATACATCCCCAGTTGAGGCAAATTCCTCCAAGGCTTTCTTTTTCAATGACAGCAACTTTAAATCCTAATTGCGAAGCGCGAATAGCTGTTACATATCCTCCGGGTCCACTTCCTAAAACTATAATATCGTATTTCATAGTATGTGTAAATCTTTAATTTAAATGAGTTGGTAAATTTATGTAATTATTTTATATTGTTAAAATTATTGTTTGCAATAAACGTGACTACTTTATTCCGTTGCAACTGAAAACTGCGAATCGTATAAATTTTTATAAAATCCGTTGGGTTTATTTATCAATTCAACATGATTGCCATATTCAACAATTTGCCCTTTGTCCATTACAATGATTTTGTCCGCATTTATTATGGTTGCCAATCTATGTGCAATTACAATAGATGTTCGGCCTTTTGTAATGGTTTCGGTTGCTTTTTGTATTAATTCTTCTGAATAGGTATCGATAGACGAGGTAGCTTCGTCCAAAATTAAAATACTTGGTTTGCTTACATACGCTCTTAAAAAAGCTATAAGTTGTCGTTGACCAGACGAAAGCATAATGCCTCGTTCTTTAACATTGTAATCATATCCTTCGGGCAAACTCATTATAAAATCATGAACGCCAATTTCTTCAGCAGCTGCAATCACTTTCTCTCTAGAAATGGCTTGGTCGTTTAGTGTTATATTATTGAAAATGGTATCTGCAAACAAAAAAACGTCTTGCAAAACTATGGCAATTTGTTTTCGTAAACTTTCAAGGGTGAAGTTGTTAATATTTTGATTATCAACTTCAATACTTCCTGAATTTATTTCGTAAAAACGATTCAGTAAATTAATAATAGTTGATTTTCCGGCTCCTGTAGATCCAACAATAGCTATAGTTTCGCCAGGTTTTGCTTCAAAAGAAATTCCTTTTACAACTTCTTCGTTTGGGATGTAACTAAATCGTACGTTTTCAAATTTGATTGCGCCTTCAAATACAGGGGCTATTTCATTACCTTCTTGTTGCACATCATTTTGCGTGTCCAAAATATCAAATACCCGGTTGGCGGCAATCATCCCCATTTGCATTTCGTTGAATTTATCGGCAATTTGACGCAATGGGTTAAACAACATTCCGATGAACATGGTATATGAAAATAAATCTCCAAAAGTGGTAAATTTATCACCGTCTAAAATATGAAACCCACCATAAAGCACCACAAATCCAAGTGTTAACGACGAAATAATGTCAGCAATAGGGAAGAAGATAGAGTTGTATAAAATGGTTTTTATCCAAGCTACATTATGTTTTTGATTGATTTCTTTAAACTTTTCGAACTCGATTTTTTCTCTATTAAAAAGTTGTACTATTTTCATTCCGGTAACACGCTCTTGAACAAAAGTGTTCAAATTGGCCACTTGATTTCGTACTTCTTCAAAAGCTACTTGCATTTTTTTCTGAAAAATTCGGGTTACATAAACTAATATTGGCATGGCAGCAATAACAATCCAAGTTAATTTCCAGTTCATGTAAAACATAAAAAAGAGCACCACAATCATTTTTAATAAATCACTTATTATCATAAATAATCCTTGGCTAAAAATCCGTGCAATTTGTTCAATATCCGAAACAGAACGAGTAACTAATTGACCTACGGGTGCGTTGTCAAAATATTTCATTCGAAAACGCAACATGTGTTGAAATAATTTGGTTCGAATGTCTTTTACAATATCTTGACCAAGCCAATTGGACCAATACACAAAATAAAATTGTGTAATTCCTTCCAACAGTAATACAATTCCCATTAGCATTACGTAAAACAAAAGTCCTTGTTGGTCTTTTGGTTTCATATAAAAATCAACAGTTTGCTTCAGCAAATAAGGCCTAACTGCTGTAAAAATGGATAGCGCAATAGCAAAGAAAATTACTCCTCTAAATCGAAATTGATAGGGTTTTGTGTATTTTAAAATTCGTTTAAACAATCGAGTATCAAATGCTTTTGCTTTCATATTTAGGGTAAATAGGGGTATTTTACTGCTGTTAAATAAAGTCCATGTGCCGGTGCAGAAAATCCTGCTTTACTGCGGTCATTGCTTTTTAAAATCATTTCAAAATCTGATAAATTTATTTTTTGGGTTCCAATATTTACCATCGTACCCACAATGGCTCTAACCATGTTTCTTAAAAATCGATCAGCAGTAATTGTAAAAATAAGTCCATCCATTGTTTGTGTCCAATAAGCTTCTTTAATACAACAATTAAAGGTGTTTACATCAGTATTTACTTTTGAAAAACACTCAAAATCAGTATGGTTTAAAAGTAATTTTCCAGCTTCGTTCATACGTTCAATATTCATTTTTTGCTGAAAAAACCAAGAATCGTTTGCTTCAAAAGCATTTTTTTTTTGATGTATATAATAGTGATATGTTCTTTCTGTAGCATCAAATCTTGCATGAGCATCATCGTGTACTAAATGAAGGTTTATAATTGCAATATCTTTTGGCAAAAATGAATTGGCTTTAAAAATAAGGGCTTCAATTTCGATATTGTTTTCAAAATCAAAATGTGCAAACATTTGTTTGGCATGAACGCCAGTATCGGTTCGGCCAGCTCCTACCAAATCAATTTTGGATTTTAAAATGATTGACAAAGCTGTGTTCAATGTTTCTTGTACAGTGATTGCATTGGGTTGGTATTGCCATCCATGATAGTTTGTTCCTTTGTATGCAAATTCTAAAAAATACCTCAATCCTTGCTTCTTAATAATTACTTGCAAATGTACAAAGGTTTTTAAACTTGATAGATAAAGTTTTCATAATTTCATTTAGTATATTTACAACTTGAAAAATGAAATCCTATATAATTGAAAAAAATACTACTTATTTCAGATACACACAGTCATATTGACGATACCATATTAAAATATGTTGATTGGTCAGATGAGGTGTGGCATGCTGGTGATATTGGCGATTTGAACGTGACAGATGTAATAAAAAGTAGAAAGCTTTTACGAGCAGTTTATGGCAACATTGATGACGATAAAGCCCGAATGGAATTTCCGTTGCACAACAGATTTTGGTGTGAAGGAGTTGAGGTTTGGATAACGCATATTGGCGGGTATCCCGGAAAATATAATCAAGCCATTAGAGAATTATTAAAAAAATCACCTCCCAAATTATTTATTTGCGGTCATTCACATATTTTAAAAGTACAATTTGATAAAACTTTACAATTACTGCATATGAATCCGGGTGCGTGCGGTGTTCATGGTTTTCATCAAGTTCGAACAATGCTCCGGTTTGAAATTGAGGGCGATAAAATTCAAAATTTGGAAGTAATTGAAATTGGCAAAAAATAATTTTTTCCAACTCTAGTTTTTATTAAATTTCTAATTTGAATTAAAATTAATAAAAAAAATCCGAGACAAAAGCCTCGGATTTTTACGCACTAATAAACTAAGTTTATAGGTTTACCTCAATCGATCCACAGATTTTACAAGATCTTCGTCCTTTTTGATAGCCTTGTTAGCCAAGACTAGCATAACGATAGATAGAATAGGAAGAAACATCCCAATACCCTTCTCAGAAACTGCAGGAGTTTCTCCGGATAAGTTTAGTGAACGATAAACAAATAATCCTAATAAAATTAAATTTAATATCAAATTCAATCTGTTCAAAACAAATTGTTGTTTTCTGTTTTTAAATGAAATTATACTAATTACAGTGAAGACTGTACTCAAACCAAATAAAATAACATACAAAAGTTGGTTGTTTTCATTAAATTTAACAGCCACACCATTAATTTTCCACAAAGGAAATATATATGGAAGTACAGCTGCTGCAATAAATACTATTAATAGATAAACGGTTTGAATGCGTTGTAACATAGTTTCAATATAATTTGATACAAAAATAAAGTTTCTTTTTTAAAAAAACTATTGCTTGATTGAAAATTATTCGTATTATTGCAAAACAAATTCGTAAGTACTTCATAAACACGGATTTTTCAGTTAAAAAAATCATTATTTATTTTGAGCAACATTTCAAAACTAATCCAAACCCATAATTCATTATAAACTTTTATGTTTGATATTTCTGTATTAAAAGGAATGAAGCTTCCAGAGCTTCAACAAATTGCTAAATTAGCTAAAACAATCAAAATTGCCGGTGTTAAAAAAGAAGTTTTAATTCAAGAAATTTTAACTCATCAGGCCAAATCGGATACCATTATTGAAACTCCAGAAGCAGCACCTGTAGTAAAAGCAGCACCAGTGGCTGAAGTTTCGCAAAACATAGTTACTGAAGGCGCTAAACCTAAAAGAGCACGAATAAAAATAGAAAATAAAAAACAGGATAATCAAAATTTATTTGCAGAATTACCTCCAATAGAAACATATATTGAAGACGTACCTCTGGTTGTGAAAAAAGAAAGTCCAATAAAGGAAAAGCCAGCTAAATTTCAAAAAAATATAAAACAATCTGAAACGGATTCAAAAACCGAAAACAATTCAGAATTGAGTCAATCTAATAAAGAAGCTAGTTCAGATATTCATGATTATTCTAAATCTGAAACGGAAAGTAACGTAGATTCAAAAAAGACACCTTATATACCAAATTTAAAAAACAAACTGCCTTATCCTATTAAAAATCTGAATTTTACTCAGACACCCTATCCATTTCCTGATCAGGTTCAAGATGTAACATCAGATTTAAATCAAATTAACGTTCCAAATCCGAACCAAAATCCGAACCAAAATCCAAATCAAAATCCAAATCAAAATCCGAACCAAAATCCGAACCAAAATATAAAACATAAGAAAACAATTAATTTTAGAGATTCAGATTATGAATTTGATGGAATTATTGAAAGTGAAGGCGTATTAGAAATGATGCCCGACGGATACGGATTTTTACGCTCGTCAGATTACAATTATTTAGCATCACCTGATGATATTTATTTATCAACATCACAAATAAGATTATTTGGTTTAAAAACTGGTGATACAGTAAAAGGGGTTGTTCGTCCTCCAAAAGAAGGCGAAAAATTTTTCCCACTTGTTAGGGTATTAAAAATAAATGGTCACGACCCAAAAGTTGTACGAGATAGAGTTTCATTTGAACATTTAACACCTATTTTCCCAAAAGAAAAATTTAGAATTGCAGATAAGCAAGCATCCGTATCAACACGAATTATCGACTTATTTTCGCCAATTGGTAAAGGTCAACGTGGAATGATTGTTGCGCAACCAAAAACAGGTAAAACAATGTTGTTAAAAGACATTGCCAATGCAATTGCTGCCAATCATCCTGAGGTGTATTTGATTGTTTTGTTAATTGATGAACGACCTGAAGAGGTTACCGATATGCAACGAAGTGTGCGTGGTGAAGTAATTGCTTCTACATTTGATAGAGAACCACAAGAGCACGTTAAAATTGCAAATATTGTGCTTGAAAAATCTAAAAGATTAGTTGAGTGCGGACATGATGTAGTAATTTTATTAGACTCAATTACGCGATTGGCAAGAGCTTACAATACCGTTCAACCTGCATCTGGTAAGGTGTTAAGTGGAGGAGTAGATGCCAATGCGCTTCAAAAACCAAAACGCTTTTTTGGTGCTGCCAGAAATGTAGAAAACGGTGGGTCGCTGAGTATAATTGCTACGGCATTAACTGAAACGGGTTCCAAAATGGACGAAGTTATCTTTGAGGAATTTAAAGGTACTGGTAATATGGAATTACAATTGGACAGAAAAATTGCAAACCGTCGAATTTTCCCTGCCATTGATTTAACATCGTCAAGCACACGAAGAGATGATTTATTACTTGATGAAAAAACATTACAACGTATGTGGATTTTACGTAAATTCCTTGCTGATATGAACCCAGTGGAGTCAATGGGAACTATTAATGATAAAATAAAGAAAACCCGAAACAACGAAGAGTTTTTAATTTCAATGAATGATTAGAAATTAATCAATAAACCAAAAAAAATACCGAAACATTGTTTCGGTATTTTTTTTTGAATACGGTTTTAAATCCAATTTATTCCTTAGCGGCTAAATATCGTTCAGCGTCTAAAGCAGCCATACATCCTGTTCCAGCCGCAGTTATTGCTTGTCTGTAAACATGATCAGCAGCATCTCCAGCAACAAATACACCAGCTATTGTAGTTTTTGAAGTTCCAGGTGTATTGATGATGTAGCCAGTTTCGTCTAGGGTTAAAAAATCTTTAAAAATTCCTGTATTAGGTTGATGTCCAATGGCTACAAAAAATCCTGTTGCTTCAATTTCGTGGGTTGCGCCACTTGTTCTGTTTTTTACTCTAACTCCAGTAACAACTTGACCGTCACCAAGTACTTCGTCGGTTTCAGTGTTTAATAAAATTTCAATATTCTCTGTTTTTCTAACACGATCCTCCATAATTCGGGACGCTCTAAATTGTTCACTACGAACTAGCATAGTTACTTTTTTGCACATTTTTGATAAATAGTGTGCCTCTTCACATGCTGAATCTCCTGCTCCTACAATTACTACTTCTTGGTTTCTGTAAAAAAATCCATCACAAACAGCACAAGCAGAAACACCACCACCCATTTGAAGGTAATGTTGCTCTGATGGCAATCCTAAATATTTAGCTGAAGCTCCAGTCGAAATAATTACTGTTTCGCAATGCAATTCTTTATCATCATTAATCCAAACTTTATGTATATCACCTGAAAAATCAACCTTTGTAGCCCATCCATCACGAATGTCAGAGCCAAATCGTTGGGCTTGAGCTTGTAACTGTACCATCATTTCAGGCCCTGTTACTCCATCAGGGTAGCCCGGAAAATTTTCTACTTCATTTGTTGTGGTTAGTTGCCCACCAGGCTGAGTACCTTGATACAAAACAGGATTCATGTTTGCTCTAGCAGCATAAATAGCAGCAGTGTAACCCGCTGGTCCTGAGCCAATGATTAGGCATTTGATTTTTTCTATTGTAGTTGACATTTTATAAATTTTTAAGATGATGCAAAGGTAAGTTTTTAAATAAAAAAGCAAACAATTTGGTATTGATATTTGTAATTTAATTATAGACTTAATTTATTTTATTTTTTTATTTTGTTTAACCAATAATTTGACTATCTTTGCACCCGAATTAACAATCTAATTTGTTTATTCGGGGTGTAGCGTAGCCCGGTTATCGCGCCTGCTTTGGGAGCAGGAGGCCGCAGGTTCGAATCCTGCCACCCCGACAAAAAAAATCTCTTCATTGACGAAGAGATTTTTTTTTGGCTGTTATTTTGAAGGCTTTTTTTGAATTAATGCGCTATCAGTAAATTTTTCAATTTCAATTTTTGCTTCGCCATAAAGCAGTAGCTCTGATTTTCCTGCGGCTGCTATTTTAATTGTGTTTACACTATGGATAGTTGCATTTGAGTAGCTTTCTGCGTTTATTTCAATTTCTTTTGCGGTTAAATTTTTCCCCATAAAATTGGCGTTGTTATCCAATCTAAGTTTTAATTTTTCAGTGTCACCTTCAACTGTTGCATCTGTTTTTTGATACATATCAATAGTTAAATTCACTGACGCAATTAATGCTTTTAATTTTGAGTTTTTGCTTAACGAAATTGTTGATTGGTCGGATTTTATGTTTAATTCGGCATACGATTTGTCATTCATTTGTAACTTAAAATCGCCTATTTTAGCATTCAAAAATAGTTTTGCTTGATCAAAAGTTTTAAATTCAACTCCTTTTAAATCAATTTCTGACAAGGCTATTATTGATGACTCATTTTTGGCAACTACTGATTTAAAATTATCTGTATAAGTAATTCGAATGCTTACTTTTTTGGCATTTGAAATGTTTTTGGTAGTAGCAATTTTTAATATATTGGCCACAACCTCAATGCTAAAAGTTTCGTGCAGATTGTCATCTGCTTCAATTTCAAGGCCGCATTCAGTCCCTTTTATTAAAGTTATTTCTAAATCGTCGGCTACTTCAAGCGCATCAAAATTTTCGATTTTCTTTTTTTCTACGGTTACAATTTTTGAACCTTTTATTTTTTCTTTCTTCTGTGCAAAAGTGCTGGTTGTGGCGATAAGCAAAACTGCTAGTAAGAGTATTTTTTTCATAGTGTTATTTTTATTGCAAAGGTAATTAATGTTTTTTTTATTTTAACCTGATGCTCCATTCAAAATTCATTTCGGATACTTGTTCGCCTTTTTCATTTGTCCCGATGGATTTCATCCAAAATGTTTGGCCTTCGCCTGTTGCAATTGTTGCTTGGATGGCGTTGTTTATTAAATGGCCGTCATTGCAGGTAAACTCAATTTTTCCGGTAGCTTTTTTTGTAAAATTAGAATTGTTATTGGCAACCAGCATGGAGATGTTTTTTTTGCTGTTTTTTATTTGTGAAATGACAAGCGCGCCTGTTGAAAGTTCGGCAGCCATTGCTTGAACTGCAAAATACATTGAATTAAATGGGTTTTGGTTTATCCACTGATGCTTTACAGTAACGGTACATGACTGGTCGGTTATCGACTTAACTCGCACGCCACACCAAAAGGCTGAGGGGAGTTTGAAAAATAAAAAGGTGTTTAATTTTTTTGGGGTCAACATATTTTTTTTGTTTTTGTAAAGATATAAAAATTCATTAATTGTGATTTATTTTTAATGATTTTTGATTTTTTTGTTACGTTTTGTCTTAGTAAGACGGGTTGTGCCCTGGATAGGAGCGTTAGCCCTGCAGGTTGCATTGCTATTATTTCTTGGCTTTACAAAGCGACGCAGGAGCTCTTGTAAAGCCAAAGAAATAAAGCAATGTAGCCAAAGGCTATAGCGGATAGCCAGTAAGGCACCCTAATTACATTTGTTAATTTTTTGTTAATATTCAGTACTTTGTATTGCATAATACTTTTTAATGGTTGTATCTTTGCATAAGAAATTAATATAGTATAGATAGTATTAGTTGAAATGCAAAAAAAATATAATAATAAATTATGAATATAGAAAACACAAAAGCGCAGATGCGGAAGGGGGTTTTGGAGTTTTGTATTCTTTCTGTTTTGAAGGAGAAAGATGCCTACACGTCTGAAATTTTGGATACGCTAAAAAGTGCCAAATTGTTGGTAGTTGAGGGAACAGTTTATCCGCTGTTGACCCGATTGAAAAATGACGAATTGCTCAATTACAGGTGGGAGGAATCCACATCGGGACCGCCACGAAAGTACTATGGATTGACCGATTTAGGACAAACATTTTTAAACGAATTAAGCAGCACTTGGATGGAGTTATCAGATGCTGTCAACATAATCACTAATCAAAAACAAAACGATGAATAAAACAGTAAATAGTAATATAGGTGGATTTTTCTTTCATATTGATGAGGATGCGTACCAAAAGTTAGTGCGGTATTTTGATGCTGTTAAAAAATCACTTTCTAACTCGTCGGGTACTGAGGAGATTATGAAAGATATTGAGATGCGTGTGGCTGAATTGCTGCAAGCTAAGCAAGGTGCTGAAAAGGCAATTGTAAGTAGTAAAGATATAGATGAGGTTATTGTGGTAATGGGACAACCTGAGGATTATAGAATTGATGAAGAGGGTGCTGCACCACCACAATACACGACATTTCATGCTAATCGTAAAAAACTGTATAGAGATAAAGACAGGTCAACAATTGGTGGTGTTTGTACAGGTTTAGGACATTACTTTGGTGTTGATGCTGTTGTTTTTAAAGTTTTGTTTTTACTGTTGTTTTTTGGATTAGGAACTGGGTTTATTGCTTATATAGTACTTTGGATTGCTATGCCAGCTGCAATTACCACATCTGAAAAGTTAGAAATGACAGGTGCGCCTGTAACTATTTCCAATATTGAAAAAAAGGTGCGAGAAGAGTTTGATACCGTGGCCAACAAGTTTAAAAATGTAAACGACGAGTTTGGACCTAAAGTGCGCCAAGGAGCTGAAAGTTTTGGTTCAAAAATTACGGAACTACTTGAAGTTATGGTAAAGGCTTTTGCTAAAATTGTGGGTGTTTTTATAGTATTTGTTTCGTCAGTAACGTTAATTGCAGTTACCATTGCATCGGTTTTTTTAATGTTGTCTTCAAATTTTCAAGAAAATTTTATTTTTGATCATATTCGTACTCCAATTGGTTTAGATTTTCCGCTTTGGGCACAAGGAATTTTGTTGTTACTATTGGTTGGTATTCCTTTTTTCTTTTTGTTTCTTTTGGGATTAAAATTGCTTAATAATGCAACAAAAGCTATTGGTAACAGTGTAAAATATACCTTGCTAGCAGTTTGGATTATCAGTTTAGCGATTTTTATTTCGCTTGCAATTAAAAAGGCTACTCAATTTGCTTTTGACGGAAAAGATGTTCAAAAAGAGCAAATTATTTTACAACCTAATGATACGTTGTTTGTTCAATTTAAAAACAATAGTTTATTTTCTAAAAATGTAAATCTTAAAGAAGATTTTAGATTAAAAACAGACGAAACTGGTAAAGAAGTGCTTTATTCAAACGAAGTTTCTATTGAGATTTTAGATACTGATGAAAAGCTACCTTATTTGCAAGTGGAGCGAATGGCAAAAGGAAGCTCGCTGAAAGAAGCTAAAGAAACAGCTGAACGAATCAAATATGCCTATCAAATAGTGGGGAATAAATTAATTTTGAACAATTATTTACTGGCTGATGTAGCAAGCAAATGGAGGGATCAACGAGTAGAGTTGTTTTTGTATTTGCCTAAAGGGACTATTTTTAAACCAGATAGCTCGGTCAAAAATTTTGATAACTCGGAGAATGGTTTTTTCAATTTGCATCATTCATCAGATACTTATTCATACAAAGTATTTGATACTCAAGTAAAATGCTTAAATTGTCCAGGTTATGAAAATGAACACAAGGATGTTTTTACTGAAGTTTTTGAATCAATATCTGATTCTATTCAAACAGAAACAATAACAATAGAAGGTACCGAAATCATTGAGCATACTAAGGAAACAACGTATCCAAACGGTAAAATAGTTAAAGACAAAGACGGAAATTTAATAAAAATAAATTAACATGATAAAATATATAGTAATTCTGACCAAAATAATCATCATTACCTTAGTTACACTTCTTTTTTCATCTTGTAAATATGATGTAGATTGGGGTGATGGAATAGACGGAACAGGAAATGTAACGGTAGAAAAAAGAGAAGTAAATGATGTTTTTACAAAAGTAAAAGTTGAACGAGGGCTAGAAGTAGTCATCTCTCAATCTGAACTTAAAAAGATAGAAGTGGAAGCCGATCAAAATTTACTGGAACATATTTCAACAAAAGTAGAAAATGGCGTTTTGATTATTACTTCAGACGAATCGATTGACTCCTCAGAAACAATGATTGTTCGTGTTCAAATGCCTGTTATTGAAGCATTAACAGCTACAAGTGGATCAACAATTAGTGTTAACACTACATTGAAAGGAAAAAACATCCGATTAGACAGCAGTAGCGGAAGCCAAATAGACGCAATACTTGAGTATGATGAAGTAAGATCAACAAGTTCAAGCGGAAGTTCCATTACCTTGAGTGGTATTGCCCTTAAACTATTAACAGATGCTTCTAGCGGAAGTGATATAACTGCCAAATCACTTGAAGCAAATACAGTAAAATCTGAAGCGTCAAGCGGAAGCACCTCGACTGTAAATGCTTTACAAGAACTCACTGTATCTGCTTCTAGCGGGGCATCAATTAAGTCAGTTTCCAAACCAGAAATTATCAATAAAGACGAATCATCAGGCGGAAACGTTTCTATACAATAAAGGTTTTAATAGTTAGTTTGAAGACATCCCTTTTTGGGATGTTTTTTTTTAAAATTAAACAAACGTTAAACTATAGTCTATAAGTAATTTAGTGCCATAATTACTCTTACTTTTGCAATAAAAAAATAATGAAAATCCTCATTACAGGTGCAACTGGACTTATTGGAACCGAATTGGTAGCTGAGTTACTCAACCAAAAACACACCATTCATTACCTTACCACCCGCAAATCCAAGTTGGAAAATCTTCCTAATTACAAAGGTTTTTACTGGAATCCTGCTCAAAACAGTATCGATAAAAACTGTATTGAAGGCGTTGATGTCATTGTGCATTTAGCAGGTGCATCCATTGCAAAACGATGGACCAAATCATACAAAAAAGAATTACTTGACAGCCGCACAAAATCGGCAAAACTACTTTTTAACCTAATTAGTACCACTCCAAACCATGTAAAACAAATCATTTCTGCTTCAGGAACAGCTATTTACCCGGATAGCCTAACGGCTGTTTATGACGAAAACTCACCCGAAGTAGAGCAAAGTTTTCTGTCAACAATAGTCCAAAAATGGGAGGAATCCATTCAAAAATTCCAATTTTTAAATATCAAAACAACACTCCTTCGTACAGGAGTAGTATATTCAGCCAAAGGCGGAGCCCTGCAAGAAATGATACGACCAATTAAAATGGGTGTAGGTTCAGCTTTCGGCACAGGAAAACAAATACAATCTTGGATTCACCTCACTGATTTAGTGCAGCTTTATTGCTTTATAATCAACAATCAATTGGAAGGAATCGTAAATGCTGTTGCGCCTCAAACCATTACAAATCAAGAGCTTACATTGGAGTTAGCCAAGCATTTAAACAAAAAAATACTTTTGCCCAACCTGCCACAATGGCTCATGAAAATTGTTCTTGGCGAAATGAGTATTTTGTTATTTAATTCTAAAAAAATTCTGCCGTCAAAAGCCTTGCATAGTAA
>Ga0247722_10000876_pt1 | contig 17465 bp, 23 predicted proteins | sample MSEWelMarce3H_FC_FD_189094 | JGI IMG/M metagenome (GOLD analysis project Ga0247722, IMG submission 189094) | Subsurface sediment microbial communities from gas well in West Virginia, United States - MSEEL Well Study Marcellus 3H_FC | ecosystem: Environmental > Terrestrial > Deep subsurface >... | reverse complement strand
GTACTAAGACTAGCGATCGCCTCTGGTCGTGGTATTGGCAAGTCAGCCCTCGTATCCTGGTTAGTGCTATGGATGATGACAACAAGGATAGGCGCCACGGTCATCGTGTCCGCTAACAGCGAATCCCAACTCAGAAGTGTCACATGGGCTGAGATCACTAAGTGGTCGTCTATGTCAGTGAACACCTACTGGTGGGAAATATCAGCCACAAGGGTAATGCCTGCTAAATGGCTGACCGAGTTGGTGGAGCGTGACCTCAAGAAAGGTACACGCTATTGGAACTTAGAAGGTCGGCTATGGTCAGCTGAGAACCCCGACGCGTTCGCGGGTGTTCACAATTACGACGGGGTAATGGTTGTGTTTGATGAAGCGTCAGGTATTGACGACTCTATCTGGGCGGTGACATCAGGCTTCTTTACAGAGAACACGCCCAACCGCTTTTGGTGTTGCTTCTCTAACCCGCGTCGCAACACAGGCTATTTCTACGAAGCGATCGAAGGTAGCAAGCGTGACTTTTGGCAATCTAGGCAAGTTAACGCTAGGGATGTAGAAGGTACCGACAAGAACGTGTACAACCAGATTATTGAAGAATACGGCCCTGATTCTTACCAGGCGCACGTTGAAGTGTATGGTTCATTTCCATCGGAAGGGGATGATCAGTTCATACCATCCACTCTAGTAGATGACGCTATGAAACGGGAGAAATGGCAAGACGACTCCGCGCCCATCGTCATTGGGGTGGATCCAGCCCGCTTTGGTTCTGACTCTACTGTTATTGCAGTGCGTCAAGGACGGGACATCGTAGAGATCCGCAAGTTCAAGGGCGACGATACGATGGTAGTGGTCGGTCATGTGATTGAAGCAATCGAGCAGTACAACCCAGCAGTCGTGGCGATTGACGAAGGTGGTCTTGGCGCGGGGGTGGTTGACCGGCTCAAAGAACAACGCTACAAGATACGGGGTGTGAACTTCTCAAACAAGAGCCGCAACCCCATGATGTACGGCAACATGAGAGCGCAGATCTGGGGGCAAATGAAGGATTGGCTTAAGTCTGCAAGCATCCCTAAAGAGAAAACACTTAAGACTGACTTGATTAGCCCGATGATGAAGCCTGACAGTAAGGGAGCGATCTTCCTAGAATCTAAAAAGGATATGAAAGCGCGGGGTTTATCCTCACCTGATAGTGCCGATGCTATTGCATTAACATTTGCGTTTCCTGTTGCAAACCGCGAAAGTCGTACTACAATCCGAAAACAAACATACCAATCACAGGGCGCAGCCCTTAACTCATGGATGGGATCATAATGGCAACTAAACCTGGACTCTACGCAAACATTCACGCTAAACAAAAGCGCATCGCTGCTGGCTCGGGCGAAAAGATGAGAAAGCCTGGCAGCGCAGGCGCACCGACAGCTAAAGACTTTAAGCAATCAGCTAAGACAGCTAAGAAAGGAAAATAATTATGGGAAACACTAAACCAATAGGCGTTGCTTATAGCGACCAAGACATTGATGGCGGCGTTATTGGCGCTAATAATCCTAAATCTATTACTGGCACTGTAATCTATGCTACTGAGCAATTGGGTTATACCAATGGCTCTTACGGCACAGTTACGCAGCAAAATAATAAAGCTACTGGGGTGACAATTAACAATACTTGCGGAACTATTACAACCGCCAACGCACAAATGGCACCTGGGGCTAAAGTTGCGTTTGTTGTTACCAATAACAAAGTATCTGCTTTGGACACGGTAATTGTAAATATTGCATCTGGCGCTACTGCTACCTTTGCATACCTTATCGCTGTGGTAACGGTAACTGATGGTGCATTTACAATTAATTTGGACAATGTGTCAAGTAACGCTTATTCTGATGTTCTTAAAATTAACTTTGCAATTCTTCATGTTCAACCTGCGTAAAAAATTTAAATTTAAGGAATAATATGCCACTCAAAAAAAGCACTAGCAAAGAAGCATTTCGTAAGAACGTGTCAGCCGAGGTCAAAAGTGGCAAACCCGTTAAGCAAAGTGTTGCCATAGCTTACGCTGTTAAACGCGCTGCCGCTAAAGGTAAGAAATGAGTTTGAAGCCATTAAGCAATTGTGTTCTAATTCGTCAAGACACAGAAAAATTATCTGAACTAATAGTTTTACCCCAAAACAAATTATTTAGCGGTATTATTGTAACAATTGGTGAAGGTAAGAAAAGTCCGAAAGGGCATATTGAACCTATGAACGTCAAAGAAGGCGACCATGTGCTATTTGGTGAATATTCGGGGCAACCTGTAACGGTTGATAACGAATCATTATTGATGATGCGAGAGAGCGATATTATAGGGATACTAGATGGGCTACGATCAGACTAGCATGAATATCGTTGGCAAAGTAGCCAACGTAGGCAGTAACCCCACTTCTACTCCTGAAGATCAATCAGATGCGCTTGCTACAATGCGCCATCGTTTTCAGATGGCGATGTCTGCGTATTCTGAATCAAGAGAAGATGAGCTAGACGACCTGCGCTTTATGGCTGGTTCGCCAGATAATCAATGGCAATGGCCTGCTGACGTATTGGCTACCCGCGGTTCTGTTCAAGGACAGACAATCAATGCCCGTCCTTGTTTGACTATCAACAAACTGCCACAGCACGTCCACCAAGTAACAAACGAACAACGTCAGAACCGACCCTCTGGAAAAGTCATACCTGCGGACGATAAAGGCGACGTTGAAGTAGCAGAAGTATTTGAAGGTATGGTTCGCCATATCGAGTATATGTCTGACGCCGATGTGGTGTATGACACCGCCTGCGAAAACCAAGTGACCTACGGTGAAGGTTATTTCCGTATTTTGACTGAGTTCTGCAACGATGATTCATTCGATCAAGACATTTGTTTAGGTCGTATTCGTAACGCATTTAGCGTTTACATGGATCCGATGATCCAAGACCCTGCGGGTTGCGATGCTGAATGGTGTTTCATTAGTCAAGACATTGAAAAAGACGAATACGAGCGTCAGTATCCTGACGCCGCGCCCATTACGTCCATTATGTCCCAAGGTGTAGGCGATCAATCCTTATCCCAATGGATTAATGAGAACACAATCCGTATTGTTGAGTATTTCTACTACAAGCACACCCCAACTAAGCTCAATTTGTATCCTGGCAACATGAGTCATTTTGATGGTTCGCCTGAAGATAAAGAAATGAAGCAAATGGGCTTAAAACCCATCAAATCACGCACTGTAGACGTCAAAAAAGTCATGTGGATGAAATCCAATGGCTATGAAGTTTTGCAAGAACAAGAATGGGCAGGCAAATGGATCCCTGTGATCCGTGTTGTAGGCAACGAATATGAAGTAGATGGCCGTATTTATGTGTCAGGCTTGGTTAGAAACGCCAAAGATGCACAGCGTATGTACAACTACTGGGTATCTCAAGAGGCAGAAATGCTTGCATTGGCTCCAAAAGCACCGTTTATCGGTTACGGCGGTCAATTTGAGGGCTACGAACAGCAATGGAAAACTGCCAACACGACCAATTGGCCGTATTTGGAAGTTAACCCCGACGTAACTGATGGAATGGGCGCAACATTGCCACTTCCACAACGCGCCCCACCTCCTTTGGCACAAACTGGATTAATCCAAGCCAAAATGGGCGCGTCTGATGATATCAAGTCCACAACTGGACAGTATGACTCGAGCTTAGGAGCCACAAGCAACGAACGCTCGGGGAAAGCTATTCTTGCCCGTGAACGTCAAGGCGATGTAGGTACTTTCCACTACGGCGACAACCTGACTAAAGCGATTCGCTTTGCAACCCGTCAGTTAATTGACCTGATTCCTAAGATTTACGACACCGAGCGTATTGCTCGTATCGTAGGCGTGGATGGTGAAGTGTCTATGGTCAAGTTAAACCCTGACCAACCTGAACCAGTTAAGAAAATTGTAGATGACCAAGGTATTGTGATTGAAAAAATCTACAATCCTAGCGTTGGTATCTATGACGTAGTTGCTACTACAGGCCCAGGCTACATGACCAAGCGCCAAGAGGCAATGGAAGCTATGGCTCAGATTTTGCAAGGCAATCCTGAGTTATGGAAAGTGGCTGGCGATCTGTTTGTTAAAAATATGGACTGGCCTGGCGCCCAAGAGATGTCTAAGCGTTTGGCTAAAACCATTGACCCTAAGTTGCTATCCAATACCGACGAAGATCCAGCGTTGCAAGCGGCTCAACAGCAGATTCAAGCTATGGGTCAAGAGATGGAAGGTATGCACCAAATGCTTACCAATGTAGGTAAGTCTATGGAAATGCAAGAGATAGAGCGTAAAGACTTTGAGGCTCAAATCAAGCTATTTGATGCTGAAACTAAGCGTTTATCTGCGGTTCAAGCGTCTATGTCGCCAGAACAGATCCAAGACATTGTGTTGGGTACCGTACATGGCATGATGACAAACGGCGATCTAGTCAACGAAATGCAACGTGACACCGCTATGGATATGCAAGAAGAAGAACAGCAAGAAATGCAGATGGAACAGCCTATGCAACCGCAAGGTCAACCAATGCCTCAAGAAATGCCCCCAGAAATGATGCCACCACAAGGGATGCCACAATGAAAGCAGCAGATTTTGTAGGACTTTTGTTCCTAGCCCGCGATGTAACCCATAGTGTTCATTTGAATACCCGTAGCTACTCAAAGCATAAGGCTTTGCAAAAATTTTACGAGAGTATTATTGATGCGGCAGACGATTTTGCCGAGGCATATCAGGGACGAAAAGGGCTAATGGGGCCAATTAGTTTAATGTCAGCTAAAAAGACAACCAATGTAATTGAGTTTCTAGAATCACAACTTGAAGAAATTGAAGGCGCAAGATACAAGGTTTGTGATGAAGATGATTCTACTTTGCAACAATTAATAGATAATATTATTCAGATTTACTTATCTACCCTCTATAAGCTACGCTTCTTAGCATAATGCCAGTAACCGTCAACCATTCAACCCCCGCTGATGGCACTTTTAGCGCATCAGGGGCTACTGCTTGGAACGCTAACCACACATTAAGTGGTTTGGGGACAATGGCAGAACAAAATGCCAACGCCGTAGCTATTACAGGCGGCGCTGTTAACGGCACTCCGATTGGTGCTACTTCTGCAAGTACTGGTGCATTTACTTCACTTGTAGCTACATCGGGTATTGGTGGGGGAGCATTTTAATGGGTAACTTTTTTAATGGAAGTTTCTTTGCAGGTGGCTTTTTTGAGGGTATTATTGAGGCTGCTGAACAACTGTATGTAAAACTCCGTTCATTAGCGGAAAGAGGGAGATTTTAATGACTATGAATTTAAAAGCGATAACCGTATGTATGGGTTATCAGCAGATTACTAGCCTAGGTTCGGCTAAAAATTTAACTGTGCCTGAAACTGATAAATCAGGTCTTAGGCAAATGCCTACTTTTGCGCTAATTACGCCTTTGACTGGCGCTGTGCGCTGGCGCGATGACGGTGGTACACCCACCGCTTCAATTGGTATGCCTTTAGCTGCGGGAGTTACTCTACAATATGACGGTAATTTAAAAGCTATTAAATTTATTGATAATGGCGGTACCGCCGAACTTAACATTAGCTATTACGCTTAAAGGTGATATATGGATCTCTCTAACGGCTCAGGTGGTATCGACTCTAGCAAATTAATGGAATATTTCACCAAGGATTTTCTTACAGATCTTGGCAAAATGGCCGTTTTGCGTGACGAATTGGAAAAACGCCAAGGTTTAATGACGGCTGTTAACGCTGCGGCTGATAAAGCTGCTGAAGCTGATTCTTATGCCGAAAGCAAAAAAGTTGAAGCTGACGCACTTTTGGCAGACGCTAAAATTAAAAACGCGGAAGCTAATGCTAGACAACCTGCGCTAGATGCCCGTGAAAAAAAACTAATTGTTTCTGAAAAACAAACTGCTATTGATAATGCTGCAATTGCTAAAGGTTTAGCAACTAAAGAAGCGTCTTTAGTTACCCGCGAAGAAGCATTAGTTAAAGCACAAACCCAATTAAAAGCAGACCAAGATACATTAGCTACTGATCGTGTTAACCTTGACGACAGAATCAAAGCTTTACAAGATAAAGTAGCTTCGATTAATATTTAAGCATTAAATCGTACTGGTGCGATACACCAGGGTTTCGTAAGGAAACATCGAAATGGACGAAAGTCAAGAAGTAGTACCAGCGGAAGTATCCGCGCCAGAACAGGTGGCAACGGCTGCACCTGAAACTGAAGAATTAGCGCCGGAAGCAGTAGAGTCAACAGCAGAAGCACCTAAGACCTTCTCACAAGAAGAACTTGATGCCGCTATTGGCAAACGACTTGCTAGAGAACAACGTAAGTGGGAAAGAGAACAGGCAGCTAGAGCGACAGAATCACAAGCTCGAAAAGCCCCAGTAGAAATCCCGCCGATTGAGCAGTTTAATTCACCTGATGAATATGCTGAAGTTTTGGCAGAGCGTAAGGCAGAAGAATTGCTTGCTAGGCGTGAACAAGCTAGGATGCAGTCTGAGATCATTGAGTCCTACCATGACAGAGAAGAAGATGCACGGAATAAGTACGATGACTTTGAACAAGTTGCGTATAACCCCAAGCTTCCAATCACTGATGCGATGGCTCAAACGATTCAATCTTCCGATGTTGGCCCCGACATGGCTTATTACCTAGGGTCTAATCCAAAAGAAGCAGATCGTATTTCACGTTTATCGCCACTCCAACAAGCCAAAGAATTAGGGAAAATTGAAGCTAAATTAGCTGATAATCCCGTAGTAAAAAAGACTTCGAGCGCCCCAGCACCAATTGCTCCGATTACGGCAAGATCCACTGGATCTTCTGCAACAGACACAACGGATCCTCGTGCCATTAAAAGCATGACGACTTCAGAGTGGATTGAAGCAGACCGCCAACGTCAGATCAAGAAGTGGGAAGCGCAGAGAAACCGCTAACTATTTTTTAATTAGGACTTTATTATGTCAAATTCGATCTTAACCATCGACATGATTACAAGAAAAGCTCTCGAAATCCTCGAGAACAACCTTGTACTCACACGTAACGTAAACCGCCAGTATGACGATTCTTTCGCTGTTGAAGGCGCAAAAATCGGTTCTACTCTCCGTATCCGCTTACCAGACCGCGCTTTGGTAACTGACGGTGCCGCCTTGCAAGTTCAAGACGACAACGAACAGTTCACAACTTTGACTGTAGCGTCACAAAAGCACATTGGTGTTAACTTCACCTCTGCTGAATTGACAATGCAGTTAGATGACTTTGCAGAGCGTGTTCTAAAACCACGTATCTCTCAGTTGGCTTCTTCTATTGATGCTGACGTAGCTAATAGCTACAAAGCAATCTCTGCTTCTGTTGGTACTCCTGGTACAACTCCAGCTACTTCTTTGGTTCTGTTGCAAGCTCAACAAAAACTAAACGAAGCTGCTGCTGTTATGTCCCCACGTTACGCTACTGTTAACCCAGCAGCTAACGCAGGCTTGGTTGAAGGCATGAAAGGTCTGTTTAATCCTACAGACACAATCAGCCGTCAATTTAAGAATGGCATGATGGGTATGGGTGTACTTGGTTTCGAAGAAATCAACATGAGCCAGTCCATCAAGCAACATACAACTGGTACTTGGGGTACAGCTATTACTGTAACTTCTACTGTTTCTGCTCAAGGTCAAGCTACGCTAGGCATTAGCTTTACAGGTGGTTCACAGTCATGGAACGTAGGCGATGTATTCACAATCGCTAACGTGTACTCTGTTAACCCACAAACCCGTGAGTCTACAGGTAGCTTGCAACAGTTCACCGTAACTGCTGCTGTTACTGGTGCTAGTGCAACAACTACTTTGGCTATCAGTCCAGCTATCTATACATCAACTAACGCTTTGGCAACTGTGGATTCATTCCCTGTAGCTGGCGCTGTAGTAACGATGTTTGGTGCCGCTACTAGCCAGTACGCTCAAAACTTGGTTTACCACAAAGATGCGATCACTTTTGCGACCGCTGACTTGTTGTTGCCACAAGGTGTAGACATGGCTTCCCGCCAAGTTCACAACGGTATTTCTATGCGTGTTGTACGTCAGTACGATATCAATAACGACCGTTTACCTTGCCGTATTGACGTTCTGTATGGCTTTAGCACGATTCGTCCAGCAATGGCTTGCCGTATCTGGGGCTAAACCTAAATGCTCCCGCGCAAGCGGGGGCTTTTCAACATTTTTTAAGGAATTAATATCATGGCACTTCCAAATGGCGCAAATGGTTACCAAGTTGGCGATGGTAATTTAGATGAAATCGTTATGGGTACTCAAACAGCCCCCGTAGCTAAAACAGGCGCAGCGACTTTAACTGCCGAAGAATTAGCAAACGGGATTATTACTTACAATGGAGCAGCTTTAGCTTTGACCGTACCTACTGGTGCTACTCTTGATGCTGCTTTTGGCAACATGAAAGTAAATAGCTCTTTTGATTTCAACATCATTAATATCGGTGGCACAAACGCCGCTACAGTAACAGCTAATACAGGTTGTACATTAGTTGGTGTAGCAGCGGTTGCAGCAAACTCTGCTTGCCAATGGCGCGTTCGTAGAACCGCTGATGCAACTTATGTTTTTTACCGTATCGCTGGCTAATGTAATATCCCGCCCTTCGGGGCGGGTTTTATAAAGGAAAAATCATGCCAAATACAAAGGCTACGGGCGTCGCGTATAGCGATCCTCAGTTTGATAGCTTGACAGTCACCGGCACTTCCACGCTCGGCGCTGTTACTGCTACTAGTGTTACATCAAGTGCTACCGCCGCCGCGTCTAACGCTGTTGCTGGTATTTACTTTTTGACTACTGCTATTACTGCTAACACCACTACAACTTCTGTACCTGTCGGTTCATTGGCTACCACTACCAATGCAACTGGCTTAGGTAAGTTGTTTATTGCTGATGGCACTAAATGGCAGTACCCTGTTGTAGCTTAATAAAATAGGGGGTTCGCCCCCTATCTAACTAAAGAAATCATGCCTATAATCTATCTTAAACATCCTATTCATGGCTCTAAAGTTGCTACAATGGAAGCCGAAGCAGAGCATGACGAAGCACAAGGATGGGAACGCTACGAGTTGGACACGCAACCAGAAGTCGTAGAAGAAGTGGTAGAAGAAATAATTGCGGCTCCTGTTAATACACTGGAAAAGAGAACACGTCGTAAAACCGCAGAGTAAGGAGTTGTTATGGCCACTACAGCCGCCGACCAAATAAATGGAGCATTACGCTTAATCGGGATGCTCGCCGAAGGCGAAACACCTTCCGCTGCTACCGCCCAAGATTCCCTTGCCGCTTTGAATCAAATGATTGATTCATGGAATACTGAACGTTTATCTGTTTTTTCTACCCAAGATCAAGTATTTACTTGGACACCTAATCAAATTCATAGAACATTAGGCCCTACAGGTAATTTTGTTGGTAATCGTCCTATTTTGGTGGATGATGCAACTTATTTTAAAGATCCAACCAATGGTATTTCGTTTGGTATTAAGATCATTAACCAACAGCAATACGATGGTATTGCGGTTAAAACGGTAACTTCCACCTATCCACAAGTTATGTGGATTAACATGGATTACCCTAATATTGATATGTACGTGTACCCAGTGCCTACAAAAGCATTGGAATGGCACTTTATTTCGGTAACTGAGCTAAATCAGCCCGCTAGTCTTTCAACCCAATTAGCGTTTCCTCCAGGCTATTTAAGATGTTTTAAATACAACTTAGCTTGTGAGATTGCTAATGAGTTTGGTGTAGAGCCACCGCCTAATGTGGCACGTATTGCAATGACTTCTAAACGCAATCTTAAAAGAATCAACAATCCTGACGACATCATGTCCTTGCCTTATAGCATTGTGGCTACGCGTCAGCGCTTTAACATCTTTGCCGGTAACTACTAATGCAGACGCCGATTTTAGGCCAAGCTTATGTTGCCCGTAGCGTAAATGCTGCGGATAACACTATGGTTAACCTGTTTCCTGAATCCATCCCTGAAGGCGGTCAGACAGGGGGTTTTCTTAACCGCGCCCCAGGGCTTCGCAAACTAGCCACAATCGGTACAGGCCCCATCCGTGGGCTTTGGACGCACTCTACGGGTGGCAATGACGCTTACGTAGTGTCTGGCAACAAGTTTTATAAGGTTGATCTTAACTACAATGCCACTTTATTAGGCACTGTTAGCGGTACTGGCCCAGTGTCTATTGCTGATAGCGGTACGCAGATATTCCTTGCGTGTAATCCTGATGCTTACGTTTACACCGAAGCAACCAATACCTTTGCAAAAATTACTGATCCTGATTTTGCTGGCGCCGTAACGGTTTGCTACATTGATGGTTATTTTGCCTTTAACCAACCTGATAGCCAAATTATATGGGTAACAGGTATTCTTGATGGTACGGCTATCGACCCATTAGCGTTTGCGGCGGCTGAAAGTTCTCCTGACCAAGTAATAGCTGTAATCAATAATAACCGTGAGATTTGGGTGTTTGGACAGGGTACAACCGAAGTTTGGTACGACGCAGCCACTACACCGTTCCCTTTAGCGCCCATCCAAGGCGCCTACAACGAAATTGGATGTGTAGCCCCTTTCTCTATTGCCAAGCTTGATAATAGCCTGTTTTGGCTTGGTGCTGACCCCCGTGGCTTTGGTATTGTCTATCGTAACCAAGGATACACAGGCAAACGGGTATCTACCCACGCTGTAGAGTACGCCATTCAAAACTACGGCGATATTACTGACGCAGTAGCCTACACTTATCAGCAAGAAGGCCATGCTTTTTACGTACTTAACTTTCCTAGTGCTAACGCTACTTGGGTTTACGATGTGGCTACAAACGCTTGGCATGAACGGGCGGGCTGGGACAACGGCGCATTTACCCGCCATCGTGGTCAATGTCAGATGAACTTTAATAGTCAAACCATTGTTGGTGACTATGAAAACGGCAATTTATACGCTTTTGACCTTGATGTTTACGCTGATAATGGCGCAGTGCAAAAGTGGGTACGCTCATGGCGCCCGTTGCCACCTAACCAAAATAACCTTAAACGTACCGCCCAGCACACCCTTCAATTAACTTGTGAATCAGGTGTAGGTATTAATTTAGGTCAAGGGCAAGACCCACAGGTTATGCTCCGTTGGTCTGATGATGGCGGTCATACGTGGTCTAGCGAACATTGGATTTCAATGGGTAAGATTGGCGAATATGGCTACCGTGCCATTTGGCGTCGTCTTGGCATGACAACCAAGCTCCGTGACCGTATTTACGAAATATCGGGTACAGATCCTAATAAAGTGGTTATTGTGGGTGCTGAACTATTCCTCAGCGGCACAAACACAAATGGCTGATATTACCCTTTTACCTTCAGCTAAAGTACCGCTGATTTACCCTGACACAAGCACGATGTCAACCGAGTGGTATCGGTTTTTTTATAACATCTATGGGTATACCGCAACAGGCGCTATTCCCGTATCCAAAGGTGGTACAGGCTTAAACACCATTGGCAACCACCAACTCATCATTGGTAACGCTAGTAATGTGTTTGAACCAACAGAATTAGTTGGCAGTGGCATCACAATTACTTACGGTGCAGGTACAGTTACCCTAGCTATTGGCAACTCAGGCGTAACACCAGGTACTTATGGCACCGCGTCTAGCGTTGGTCAATTTACCGTAGACACTAAAGGCACTTTAGTTTTTGCCCAAGATGTACCAATTGCTATTAGCGCAGCTCAAATCACTAGCGGTACGCTTGTTACGGCTAGAGGCGGTACAGGATTATCATCTTTTGTTGCAAATCAACTTTTCTATGCCGGATCTACAAGTACAATAGACCAATCAAACAAACTGCTGTTTGATGGTAACGTACTGACTTCTACGGGCGGTATTGGCGGGGGTAACTTTTAAATGACAAGCATAGCGAAACATAATAGAATCAGTTTAAATTTAGGAGCTTTTTATGGCCGTTAACCTTTCCCCTGTAGCTGGCGCAGCCGCACAATTCTTTGATAATAGCGGCAACGTATTGACCGGCGGTAAGCTATATACATACAGTGCTGGTACAACTACGCCCGCGGTTACTTACACAAGCAATTCGGGCATAACAGCGCAGCCTAACCCAATAGTGCTTAACGCTGCTGGTCGTGTACCTGATAGTGGTGAAATTTGGCTATCAGATAGTGTTTCTTACAAATTTGTCCTTAAAGATACTAATGATGTGCTAATTGCAACATGGGATAACTTATATGGGATAAGTAATGTTACGCTCCCTATTAGTTCAGCTAATGTTACTTATAGTGAAGGTGATTACGGCGCTGTAGACCGCACCGTTGAGTCTAAATTACAAGAATTTGTATCTGTGCTAGATTTTGGCGCAGACCCAACTGGCGTTGCCGATTCTACGGCTGCAATTCAAAACGCTACAAATAGCGGAAAACCAGTTTATTTTCCTGCCGGCATATACAAAATGCTTTCGCCAGTAACTTACACAGGAACCGTTGTTTGGTATGGTGAAGGTGCAAAGTCAATAATTAGATCAGACGTTGCGGTAATTACAGTGGGTTCTGGAAACAACTCATCTATTGATAATTTGTACTTAGAAAACATTACAGCGCCTTGGATTATTACTAGAGACCCTAACAATTGGGCTACAGTTCCTACCGTAGTTCAATCAAATGGGTTAGGTTATCAACCAACAGTAAACGATGCGGATGTATGGCCAAGCCTTACAACGGCGCAAAAAAATCAAGATATTGGCCCTAAATTAATATTTCAAGGTAACGCTTCTAAAATTAATGTTAGTCGAATTTATGGCCGTTTTGTGTCTATTCAACTTTATGATACTCAATATACGGTAGTTCGTGATTGTAATTTTCAAGCGGGTAAAAATTTTGTTGGCGGCATTGTATTTTGGAATATTGACAACCAACAAGGCGAATATAACCAAGCTATCAATAATAATATTCAATACGCAAGTTTTAATGGAATTATTTTTGCTAGAAACTACGATGGTTTAGCTGAGTCAAATGTATGTTTAAATGTCGGCGAATCTGGAATTAAAACTTATCAAGGCGCTATTGGGATAATTGATGCTCGTTGTTATCGTATGCAGCTAGTAAATAATAATAGTATGTATGCGTATTACGATGGTTTTGATTTTAGTTCAGATTTTCCCCATACAGGAACTATTGACGCGCGTCATTTAATTACAGGTAACATTACTTACGGAAATCGTCAGACTGGTTTTTATGCAGACGGGTTAAATACGCAATTTATTAGTAATCAAGCAAGGTTTACAGGAGAAACGGGCTTTGCGTTGACTTATAATCAATCTTTAATTTCTAATAATTTAGCTTGGGGTTGTAATCAATCCGCAACCGTTTCAGGCGAACATCAAATGTATGTCAACGGAAATGGAAACGCCATTTCTAGTAACTATTTAAACCGTGCTGGTATTACGCAAGGAAATGCTTTATTTGCAACAGGAACAAACCTTGTAGAAAATAACTATGGGTACGACGGCGCTATTTTTCTTGGTAACCCTGGGTCAATTACGGCTCAATATTTAGGAAACATAGATACTTCACTTCAAATTGAAGGCACTTTTAGCCCTAGATTAATTGTAGGTTCAACTGTGCAATCTACAAGTTATGCTGTAGGAAACTACACAAGAGTAGGGCATAGAGTATTTGTCGACGTTGAAATAGCGTTAAGTGCTTTAACTGGTACTGGAAATCCTCAAATTGATTTTAATGGCGGCGTCCCTGTTGCAACTGGTCAAACTAACTACGCAAGTGTATTTACAATACAAGTAAGTAATTGCACTTATACCGGTCAACCAACAGCATATATATTGCCTAACTTTGGATCTGTATATTTAGGAAGCCAAGGAAGCGGCACTGCCGTAGGAAATTGGACTGAAGGTAATTTAACTTCTAGTTCTATTATTAGAATTTCTGGTAGCTATGTTGCTAATCAATAAGGAATTTAGTTAATGGCTCAGACAAACTTTACGCCTATTCTGCTGTACGCAAGTAGTACGGTAGCAGCCGTACCTCTTGCTGCTAACTTAACCAATAGCGCTACAGGATCAGAAATTGCTGTCAACATAGCGGATAAAAACCTATTTTTTAAAGATAGTGGTGGCGTCGTTAACACTGTGCCTATTCGTCAATCAAGCACAAGTTCAAATGGTTGGTTGTCTAGCACCGATTGGAATACGTTTAATAACAAGTCCAATACAAACGGCACCGTTACTTCTGTAGCGGCGCTAACCATTGGTACAACAGGTACAGACCTTAGTTCTACTGTAGCTAACGGCACTACAACCCCTGTTATTACTTTACAAGTACCAACGGCTTCCGCTACTAATCGCGGCGCGTTATCTAGCACTGATTGGTCTACATTTAACAGTAAAGCCCCAGGGGTTACATTTACGTCTAATTATGTACCGTATGGCCAAAGCACAACAACGCTTAATCAATCTTCATCATTGCAATTTAACGGAACCGCATTAAGCCTTGGTTTAGCTGCTAGTGCTTGGTCAGGGTTTAGCGCGGTACAAATAGGAAATGGATCTTCTTTATGGAGTTCTAGTAGTGCAGGGGTGCAAGCGGCTTACTACTCTAGTAACTTATATTACAACGGTTCAAACCGAGTTTACATAAATACTGGTTTTGCAACCGAGTATGTTCAAAGTGTTGGGGAACATATTTGGTATTACGCCCCTTCTGGAAGCGCTGGGGGCACAGTTTCATTAACTGAAGCATTACGTATTGATACGGGGGGTAGACTTTTAGTAGGGGTTGCGTCAAATCCAGTTACCTCTGGCGGGCCATACACAGGTGTTACAGCTTCTAATGGGATGGCTACTAAAGCTGGTGTTAGCGGTTCATTTAGCGGAAATGTATTTAATATTAATTGGACAGGAAATCCTATTTTATGGATTGATACAACTAATATTGGGCAAATTACAGTTGTTTCTGATTACCGTTTAAAAGAAAATGTTGTAGCACAAACAGCGACAGCATTAGACAGAGTAATGCAATTACAACCTGTAGAATTTAATCGTAAAGCGGTAGGTATTTTTGGTGGATCTACAAATATTGAAGAAGGTTTTATTGCAGACCAAGTACAAACTATTATCCCAAGTGCCGTTTACGGGGAAAAAGACGCAGTTCAAGAAAATGGCGATATTCAACCTCAATCATTAAATTGGGCGCCTTTAGTTTCTGTATTAACAAAAGCCATTCAAGAGTTAAAAACAGAATTTGATGCTTATAAAGCATCCCACCCATAGGACTAAACATGACAACTTTTACATGGTCAATTACTAATTTAATAACTGTCCCTAAGTTAAATGGGCAAAATAATGTAGTTACAGCGCTTAGCTACCAAGTATTAGGTAATAATGGTACAAACACCGCAAGCTATCAAAGAAATATGTCAGTTAACTATATTAGCGGTTTGCCTTTTACTTCATTTTCTAGTTTAACTGAAGCTGAAGTTATTGGATGGGTTCAAAAAAATTTAGGTAAAAGCGCAATAACTAATATTGAAAATTACGTTCAAGAAAAGCTAAATGAAATAGCTAGCCCTATAACTGTTGCTACGCCTCAAAAGCTTCCTTGGGCTAACTAATGGGTCAACTGCTCTATACCGAACAAAAGGTGCAAACGCTTGAGGCTGCTTTCTTAGAGCAACCTCAAGTAGATTGCCCAGTTGTTCATCGGTTTGGGCCAAACATTTACATCCGTGAAGTAACAATCCCCGCAGGCACCTTGTCTATTGGACATTACCAAACAACAACGCACCTCAACGTCATGTTGAAAGGACGCGTCATTATGGTTAGCGAAGATGGCTCAAAAACTGAGCTAGTAGCACCGCAGACGTTTGTAGCTGGCCCAGGGCGCAAGATTGGCTATATCCTTGAAGATATGGTTTGGCAAAACATCTACGTTACTGATGAAACCGACGTAGAAAAACTAGAAGCCATGTTCCTAGATAAAAGCCAGACTTGGCAAGAACACCAAAAAAATCAGCAATTGTTGCTGTCTTTTGACCATTCGGAAGATGTGGCTGACTACTACGCCGCTATTGCTGAGTATGGATTTGACCACGAAACCGTACAAGGGCAAGTGCAGAACCTTGATGATCAGATTGACCTGCCGCATGGCGGGTACAAGATGATGGTTGCGCCATCTAAGATTGATGGCAAAGGCGTATTTGCCACAGGAAACATTGACGCAGGTGAAGTTATTGCGCCTGCTCGCATCGCTGGCAAACGTACGCCAGCCGGAAGATATACGAATCATTCAAAAAACCCCAACGCTAAGATGATTTTGTTGGATAATGGCGATGTAAACTTGGTAGCTGCTATGCCTATCGTCGGTTGTAAAGGCGGTAATTTGGGTGAAGAAATCACAATTGATTACCGTCAGGCATTAAGCCTAGCAATAAGGAGAAATTAATATGTCTGGAGTCGCAACAGCCATTGTAGGCGGTGCCGTAATCGGGGGTGTTTTAACATCCCAAGCTTCTAAAAGCGCCGCGCAAACACAAGCGGATGCAGCCAATAACGCTACGGCGGCGCAACAAGCCGCTTTAGAACGTCAATTAGAGTTACAAAAACCGTTTACAGAAGCAGGTACAACTGCTGTAAATCAGCTTTCTGCCATGACTCAGCCTGGCGGCGCAGCTACTAAAGAGTTTGCTTATGGGCCGTTTGCTTACCAAGCTGACCCTGGCTACGCGTTTAGGCTTAAAGAAGGCATGAACGCCATGAACGCTACGGCGGCGGCTAGAGGTGGTTTAATTTCTGGTAACGCCCTTAAAGCGGGTCAAATCTACGGTCAAGAGATGGGTTCACAAGAATACGGCAACGCATTTAACCGCTATTTACAGAACTACGCAAACGCGCAAAATACGTTTCAAATGAACCGTAATAACTTATTAGACCCGTTAAAATTCTTAACTAACATTGGTCAAGCAGGCGCAAGTAACCAAGCTGCTAACGTAGGTTCTTTTGGTAGCTCACAAGCTGCTAACATTACTGGTGCTGGTAACGCTACCGCCGCAGGTCAAGTTGGCTCTGCTAATGCTATTAGCAACGCTATTGGTCAAGGTATTGGTGGCTATCAAATGAATCAGTTAATTAACCGTTCTGCGTACAACACCGCGCCGTCAACTTCTACCCCTGCGCCCGTTTACGATTACAGTACACCTTATTCAGGTTAAGGAATAAATATGCCAGTCGACCCAAATATCCCCCTTCAGGTTAAGCCTTTCAACATACAACTGCCCGTTAATCAATTAGCGGCGGTTAGCGAAGCCATGAAAATTGGTGAAATGAACCGTGGTATTGAAACGCAAAACAAACTGCGTGAGCTTTATTCTCAAGGCGTTGATGTA
>Ga0247722_10000875_pt1 | contig 17466 bp, 17 predicted proteins | sample MSEWelMarce3H_FC_FD_189094 | JGI IMG/M metagenome (GOLD analysis project Ga0247722, IMG submission 189094) | Subsurface sediment microbial communities from gas well in West Virginia, United States - MSEEL Well Study Marcellus 3H_FC | ecosystem: Environmental > Terrestrial > Deep subsurface >... | reverse complement strand
TCTTGAATTTTATATTTTGTAAAAGAATTATTATAAATAATAAGCGCTAATATAAACCCACTAAATAAAAATGTATTTAATGAAACATTCTCATTCCAACACATTCGTATAAAATAGGTTTATACAATATTATTTACACCATTTTAAATGTTCAATGGTGTAAATTATACGAGCTTTAACACAACTTATATTTTTTGTGTCGAACATTATTGTATCCAATATCAATAAGCTTTTGTCCATTGTCAAAGTTTAATATACTATACCCTTCCAATGCCACTGGGTCTACAAAATATTTGTTAATTTCTCCGATGGGATCCTTACAATTTTGATTCAATGTTGCCATCGGATTATTAAAGTTGGTTTTCACTATCATTACTGTTCTCTTTACCATTTCCTTTAAAGAATCAATCGGCGCATTATCATAAATATATCCTTCGTATGGTGTAATAAAAGTAATATTTAAATATTGACCATTATGTTCTACTTGAAGTAATTCGTTGCTTAGTGTGCCGCCATCGGCATATAAGTTGCCATTATATCTTATAGGTGGAAACGCTGCCGGAATTGCTGATGACGACATCATCAAATATACCTTATTTAAATCGTCATTATTTTCAAACGAATATACGTCTAAATTTCCGCTATATAAGTTGGTGGCGCCAATTAACGTGTGAATAACAGGCTCTCCAGGCATTTTGTTAATAACCAGCATCAACGTGTTAAATAGTGGCTCGGTATTTAGTAAGGACATTGACGTCGTAGGCAACAGTTTATATATCATTCGATTATGTATACTCGAATATATTTTTTCTGCCGCACGAATGCCGTCATTAATGTTCTTGTAATATGACAAAAAAGCAGAGTTCAACGCACCGGCTGAAATACCCGTGTATGTATTATAGTTCTTGGGGTCCATCTCTGAGACCCTTTTTATTATACCAATTTCAACCGCGCCAAAGGATCCACCACCACTAAACGACAATTGGTTCAAAACACACGAAACGTGTGAAAGACTTAATGAAACACTTAATAAAAATAATAAATGACCCCACATTATATAATAACTATAGATAAGTTTAAACCGATTTAGATTTAAAATAGCTTTATTTTATCACGGGCAAATTGTTAAGCCTCGCATACATTACATACGCCGCAACCGCGAATAACATTAATGGCGCTTGTCGCCTTAAAAAAGCAATAATTTCGCTATATACGAATATCATTGGCTTCCTGATTGTTTGGTTACTCTGTCCAACCTTGTAAATGTAATTTCTTAGAACCTCGTCGGGAAATTCTGGCGCGATTTTGCGGACAAATGCCGCACATTTGTTTTTTTTCAATTCGGTATCCAAAAATAGTATATCTGCGTCATTTGCGTCTTTGAATAAATGTGGGCTTGTCGCGCTAGCCATCCTATTCCAATCCGCAAGATGCGTTACTTGTGAGAGGACTCCACCATTCGGACCCAATTGTTTATAGCCGTGTAAAATAATAGCAAATAGACTTTCATTTGCCAACCCACCATCGCATATTATTTTTGCTACGCGCGATTGCTTATTCGCAAAAGTAAGAATTTGGAGTACATTTTCTCTCTTTAATATAAACCACGGATCATTTGCAAGACGGAGATCTGGAGAAAACTGTTTAAGATTTGCTCGTTTATGAAAGTCAACGTTCCACCACGCCGGCTTCCAGCTCATAAGACTCTTATTGTAGTGAGTATAAAACAAATCTCTAAATTTATTGGGCGAAATAATGGGACAACACGAATCGGTGAGCATACAAAACCACGAATTGTCAACATCCGCTGTCAGCGCGAATTGCATAATTGATAAATAAGCGGGAATTACATGATAATAACTAGTTTCAAATAAATAACAAGGTGGAATAGCATGGTCTTTAATCCACTGAGATTTAATCTTTGTAAAATCCTTATAATAAAAGTATACATTTATAATGTCCTTATTAGGCTCTATCCATTCCTTCCAAATTTCTTCTTTATTTAATATATGTTCATAACTGATTATAAAACACAGTGCTACCTTCATACAGTAATTTAAAATTAAGGTTTAAATCTTAACTGTAATAACTATATTTCACATTATCTCTCCATACTATGCGCCAAATAAACTGCGTTATTAACCGGCATATATTCAACATCTTCCAAAGGACCGGTTCTCATCGATATTGTCTCAAATAAACAATTTATAAAGGCAGCCATATTCGCATATATAGATGCTGCGCAATTATTCATATTAATTATATATATTATAAAATTGAATACCTATAATATATACAAGTATATTTAAACTATTATTGCTATTTGTAAGAATGAAAACGGAAATAATATACGTTCCATCGTTAAAGAGAGAAATTACGTTTTACATTGGGAAGAATCAGAGTGAAAACTTTGCTACGATTGACAAGGGAGCGGAAGACGATTTATGGTTTCACGCCAAGGACGTTTCGTCTTGTCATGTTGTCTGCGAAGTTCCAGATGATATAAAAAAAAAGAAAGAGCTCATGTACATTATAAAAATTGGCGCGTTGTTATGTAAGAACAATACACAAAAATTGGTAAGTATTTCAAATGTAGAATTTATTTATACTCAAATTAAAAATGTTACAAAAACAGCTGTAGCAGGTTGTGTAACAACGCAAAATACCAAGACGATTGTCTGCTAATTATAGAAATTTAACACTGCCAAATATATTTATTTTTTTACAGTGTATCTTATCTTAATCAGAAAGGCAGCAGGTCTTGAATACGATAGAGGTTGCTTTATACGGGTCAATATTCGACGCGGGTCTTCTGTCTTCAAAGTATCCAAAGCCATCTTTGGCGGTTTGAGTGGGAATTCTTACAGACGTATTACGAGTTCCCACGCCAAAACTAAACTTATTCATATCAGATGTTTCGTGCTTCCCAGTCAATCGAAGCTCATTATGTTCTCCATAAACGGCAATATGTTCTTTGTGTCTCTTTTCTAATTTTGGCATACAAGCCTCAATGACTTTCAAGCCCCCTGGTGCGCGCATAGATGCGGTGCTAAAATTAATATGACACCCTGATCCGTTTATAAGCGATGATGGTTTAGGATAATAATTAATACCCGCGTTGTATAATTCGGCCACTCGCTCCAGTAAATATCTCGCAACGACAAGCTGATCGGCTGCGCGTATTCCTGTACAAGGACCAATTTGAAATTCCCATTGATCATCTGAAACCTCCGCATTAATTCCAGAAATAGTCAATCCGGCATATAAACAGGCGTGCATGTGCTTCTCAACAATGGCTCTTTCTATTCTACTAGATTGTCCGCAATAATGACGCGAATCTGGAAGAGGTATGCGGTTTGCCTTGTCGGTAGGATTTAATAATATAAAATACTCTTGTTCCAACCCAAACCATGGTATCTCGTCCACGCCGGCATTAAATATTTTTTCGGCATTATATCTGTAATTCGTAGGCAACGGTTTACCATTTGGTTCATATGTGTCGCATAAAACAATGTAGCATTCACTCTTTTCACCCTTCCGAAACGGGTCAGGAAATATGCTATGGGGCTTCAAAATCACCTCCGTATTTCCGTCAGAAGGCGCCTGTTTCGTAGACGACCCATCATAATTCCAATTTGGCACAACTAAGTTGCCCTCCAAGCATACTTCACCGGTCTTAAATATACGAGACTTTGACCGTAGTTCTCCTTCTCCACCAATCCACAAATACTCGCATACTACAATCGTCTTGTTCATAACACTATTATATTTTATAATTATGCCTTTAATATATTATTCTAGCGAATTAACTTCAGCCAACAAGACAAACAATAATGTTTTCGAAGCAATACAAATGTCGGCAATGTAGTATCCAAAATTGCCATCTTAGTATCGACATTATTATCTTTACAAAAGACACAGGTAAAAATGGTCGTTTCGTATAATTCCTTTATTCCACTCGCGGTATTGGAAGTAGAGCGTGTTTCAATAAAAAAGTCCAGCGGTTGGACCTTTTTATTTTTGGGTTGAATTTTAGATTTGCTACTAGGCATATATATATACTATATACGAGGTATTTAATAGAATGTTAGAATGTTATTAATATGTTATTTGTTCGAGGTCTCTTAAGTTCCAATATTCACAACCGCCGCTGGGAATGGGTCGTCTAATAATAAACGGAAGTTTCTTTTCACGGAGCTCTAATTCAGCAATAATATAGCCATCAATAACACTTTCGGGTACTTTCACAAGTGGGTTTGCACCAGTTTCAAGTTGTTTAGCACGCTGACCAATAACACGAGCCTTTTCATACTTGGTTAAATAAGGGATGGTCCTGTGAAGCGGATCAATAATAATCCCATCTGCGTTTTTAATAACAACAGACATCTTTGCGATTTCTTCGTAGTTGTGACTAAAACACTCAGGGTGAAATGTGTCCACATAGTTTTTAATCAGCTGAGAGTCGAATTTTTGTAGATAATTGTCTTCATCTTCGTCGTAATCATCATCTTCGTCGTCAATTGTTATCAAATTTCTCTTGGGCTTTTGCGCAGCCTTTGCGGATTTATTTTGTGTGGGTTTTTCAACAGCTTCGCCGTCTTCATTAATATCAATTTCGTCGTTGTCGTCATCACCGTCGTCTCCAGCAACGTCTTCATAATCGTCATCATCTTCATCGGCACCCCCGACTTGTTCATCATCTTCATCATCATCTTCATCATCATCGTCATCAACCTCTTCATCATCATTCGCAGCGTCATCGTCGTCATCGTCGCCGCCGACGAGGCCTTTTTTTTTTACAATAACTGGCTTAAACAGCGCTATTTTTTGCGAAGAAGCCTCTTCGGTTATAGAATCGTCATCTGCCTCTTCCTGATGATCAGAATCGTAGTTGTCGTTATCTTCGTAGTCGCTCATTGTTTATTATATTAACTAAAGATTAGTTTTAAATTATTATTTCAATTTTCTTTAAAATATAAAATATAAAAAATATAAACAGTGTAAGTTTATATGTTTTATCCAGGTCAATATTTATATATTAAAATTATTAAATTTATTTATGCGGAGTCGGTTGTTTGCCACACAGTATCACATTCAGAACACATGTAAATGTACTTCATATTGCTAGTATCATATCTAATGTAAATTATTTCCCGAGGCTTACCGTCTTTATTTGTAGCACATTCTACATTTGGACATAAAACAGTATTAATACGAGGCAACGTAGGATCAAGTTTTGTATATTTATTGATAATATGACTAAATGTTTGCTCTGACTGTTTTATATGTGTCTTGGATACACATACGTTTTCAATAGCGAGTAACTTGTCCTCATTTCCGCATTTTCGACAATAGTAGACCAGCTTATTCGGGTCATCGCTATTAATGCGAATGTAATACATATTGGAGCAGTTAGTACAGAAGTGCATCTTTGATATATATATTATACTTTAATTTATTTATTTATTTCAATTTTCTTTTAAATATTAAATTTAAACCCCACCGAGCTACATTATGTCTACAATTATTCTTGACACTTTTAATCTTTCAATAAGTAGGTTATAATCAACTTTAATCGTCATGCTATAAAACCCCGTCTTGTAAACGTGAGACTCAGATTCAAGTTCCACATTTTTCTTCTGCGCGAATTCTAGTAATTTATCATAGTTTTTAATGAAGTTCTCCTTTACGAACGGGTAAAAATTTTCAAAAAAAGGCAAACAAACAGATTGGGTTTTATCGATAATATCACATATGGCAATATCCACATTCGCAAACCGAATAATTTCATTATAGCTTTTACAGTCTTTGTGCCCCTTATCGACACCGGGTTCATTTAACAACGGGTCTTCACATAGTAAAGTACACAATGTTAAAAGCAGGGTAGATATTGATTGACAAGACGTCCATTGGTCTCCCCGCCATGTATTCAATAGCGAAACACAGACCTTACCACATACGTAAAGATTGGGGTTAAATCGAACATTGTTCCCATTTGTGCAATACTTCACTTTTGGCGGACTATGCGGATAATCTGCGGGATATTCAATCTCAAAAAAATAATTACCACCGTAGTATGGGGTTTCCGTTGGCCCAACAATAAGTGCGTATCCTTTTAAAATATCTGAGTCATCATGCGCATAATATATGCCGTTATCAGTGAGGGGATTTTTAATTATATGTCTTACATCTTTTAATAATCTATTGATAGTCTCTTTGGAGATATTGGTAGTCATTTGTTTATTTAATTTATAATGTTAGTTTTAAACCTATTTGGAAGTAGAATAATTAATATAACATGACAGTGTTCTACGCCCGGCGTACTTATCCTATTTTAATTTTAAAAAAAATGAAATAGAAAAATGTTGATATATTATATCAACAAATGAATACACAAATGGCGGCATCGTCTCAGTTTAAGGATTTAAATGAATTCCTCGCAAAGCATAGTGCAAAGAATGAACAGAAAATAGGCGAGCAATCCAGTTCTACCCACACAAGAATTCCGGATAAGGAGCAGAATATTTATCCTGGGTCATATATAATCCCTAGCAGCGAACTCCCCACGTTTTACGGTCTATATTATAACAGTATATTTGTTCAAAAGCGCAAAGAATATTTGACCGAAAGACAATTAGAAAATGGTGGTCCTATGGCAGTTGATTTTGATTTCAGATATAATCACGACGTAACCACTAGACCACATAAGTTAGAACATATTTCTGACATGGTATGTGAATACTCCGAACTACTTAAGGAATGTTATTTAATTGAGCCGAATAAATCGTTTGACGTATTTATTTTCGAAAAGCCAAACGTAAATAGGTTAGCGGACGGTTCACTTACAAAAGATGGGATACATATGATTATTGGAATGCAGATCGATCATTGCATGCAAACCCTTATTCGTGACAAAATGGTTGAACAGCTGTCGAATGTTTGGCATGATTTACCTCTCATAAACACTTGGGATTCCGTTTTGGATGAAGGAATTAGTAAAGGAAAGACAAATTGGCAGCTATTCGGCTCACGAAAACCGGGAAACGAGGCATACGAACTAACCCATCATTACATAATGACAATTGAACAAGCGGATGGTCAATTTAGAATGGATGAGGAGGACGTTAGTAAGTTCGACTTGAAGACCGATTTTGCGAGATTATCCGTTCAGTATGATAAGCACCCAAAATTTGAAATCAATCCAAAGATTATCGACGAATATAACAAGAAAATCGGAAATAAACCGTCGAAGCTCAAGAAGGCGTCGAGTAAGATTAAAATGAACCTGCTTATTGACAATGATGATGAAGCGGGCGACGACGACTATATTTCAATCGGCGACATAAAGGACAAGGACGGGCTAGACAGAGCAGTTAATTTAATGCTCAAGAGTCTAACCCCAAATGAGTATGAATTGAAAGAAACGCACGAATTTACGCAAGCTCTGCCTTCGAAGTATTATAATCCAGGATCTCATCTGTTAAATCGTCAGGTAGCGTTTGCTTTAAAACACACAGACGATAGACTGTTCTTGTCATGGGTTCAGTTACGAAGTAAGGCAACCGATTTTGATTACAATAGTATTCCCGACTTACATGCTATGTGGAAAAAGTTTACAAGGGCAAACCAAGATGGCATAAAGGTAACACGCAAATCTATTATGTATTGGCTTAGAAAAGATAACGTTGTTGAATATGAAAAAATTAAACAGACCACGGCCGAATATTATCTGGAAAGGGCGTATGAAACCGCGACAGAATATGATTTGGCAATGGTTCTGAAACAAATGTATAAAGATAGATATGTATGTGTAAGTTATGATAAGAAAGGCATTTGGTATCAATTTAAAAATAATAGATGGATAACAGATAAGGGGTTAAGTTTACGTTCAAAAATTTCGGAGGAAGTGTATGCGTTATTAACGACAAAGGTGGAACGTCTACAGAAGGAGATGTTTGAATATCAGGAGGACGATACACGAAAAGCATTTCTTCAAAAGAGAGTGAAGGTTATTGTAGATTTGAGTATTAAATTAAAGCGAACAAACGACAAAAATAACATTATGCGAGAGGCTGCTGAAATATTCTATGACGACGAATTTATCCGAAATATGGACACCAATAAATACTTGATGTGCTTTAATAATGGCGTAGTTGATTTTGCGAATAAAGAATTCAGGGAGGGATATCCTGAGGATTACATCACAAAATCGACTAAAATCAATTACATTCCATATGACGAGTCGAATGCTGATTTTAAGGCGACTGTTACCGACATAGAAACCTTTATGACTAAGCTGTTCCCAATTCCCGATTTAAATCGTTATATGCACGACCATTTAGCTTCGTGTTTAATCGGCGCAAATAAAAATCAGACATTCAATGTTTATCACGGAAGCGGTAGTAACGGTAAATCTATTATGGCTGATTTGATGTCAGTAACATTGGGCGAATACAAGGGAACAGTTCCCATTACACTTGTTACAGACGTGAGAGGTAAAATCGGTGGCACATCAGACGAAGTGCTCAAATTAAAAGGCGTTAGATATGCTGTAATGCAAGAACCTTCAAAAGGCGTAAAATTGAATGAAGGTATTATGAAAGAGCTGACTGGTGGTGATCCGATTCAAGCCCGAGGATTATATTCCGAGTCGGAGATCTTCGAGCCTCAGTTCAATTTGGTCGTATGCACAAATAACTTGTTTGATATTGAAAGTAATGATGATGGTACTTGGAGAAGAATTCGAAAGTGCGATTTCCTGTCAAAGTTTATTGATGAAGGCGAGTCATACACGGACGATACCCCTTACATCTACCCAAAGGATAAAAGTTTGAAGGATAAGTTACCTGCGCTGGCTCCTGTATTTGCGAGTATGTTAGTCAAGCGAGCATTTGAAACGGGAGGTATCGTTGAAAATTGCGCAACAGTAGAAAACGCATCTAATAAATACAGACGAGGACAAGATCATATTGCGGCATTCGTTGCCGAGATGATTGTGCTAACGGATAATCCTAATAAATTTGTGAATAAATCTGGATTAAATTCTGCCTTCAAGAAGTGGTATGAAGAAACTCAAGGTTCGAGAAAGGCGCCCAAGGCCGAAGAACTACACGAATATATGAATAAGAAATTTGGCAAACCTAGACCGAAGGGATGGTATGGAGTTCAGTTCTTCGAACCAGACGAGGAGTTTGCTGTATTAGAAGAACTATAATGATAAATAAAAATAATCTTTGTAAAATACAACTGAAAATATATATAACCCAAATTATATATATTTTTTACATTAAATTACACGTGTTATACGTTGAGGTAAACATTTTTTGGCAAAAGCCCATATGCTTTGTATACTAAATAGATGACATTTCCTAAAACCCAAGACGATATATATGGAAGCACGATTAGCGCAATCAATATGAAAACTCTCATTTTAAAAGTGCTCTGTGACGGATAAATCAGAGAGAAAACCGCGAAACAAATAACGCAAATAATATAAATAGCCAAGAGAATATAGTAATAATAAAACTTTAAACCGTCGATACGCTGATCTTGATAAAACGTCTTTCGTTCATTTGTAAGAACATCATTCGTTTCATCCTTCAAGTCTAAAAATAGTTTCTTATTCTCTTTTTTATATGTTTCAAACAAATCAACCACGTTTCTAAAGTTTAAAAGTAGCCCATCATATGAATCTATTTGAATATTAAGCTTGGCTTCATCTTGCTTAAAATTTTCAGAAGAAAGGTCCGCGATTTGTTGCGCTTTTTCCTCCAAATCAGCGGTGCGAATTTCGCGATATTTGGGCTCACCTTCCGTAAATGTAATATAATTTTTATTTGTGGTGAACACCTGTGCGGGAGCCGAAGCTAAATTTGCCTGGGCGTCAGTATATTTCTGCTTAAGTTGTTCGGCTTCTCGTTCTCGTTTACAGTCTGAATTACACAGAACAGCATCTGAAGCCTGGCTGATTAAATCATTAAACTTATTCAAAGTATTTTGCGAATTCTGGCTGTTTAATCCATTACAGTTATTCATTGCTTACTATATTATACAATTATAAGAATTTAAGAATTCGCGACAAAATTTATTTTCATTTATTTATAAAACTTGTTGACTGTGGCGCTTGGTAATCGCCCATTTTATAATCGGTTTTATATTTATCTGGTTGCATTCTAGTTAGCGCATTCTCAACCATAGATTCCGTTATAAAAGATTCCTTAGATTTCTTAGAAGAAGAATCAGTAGTAACAGACGAAGAGCCTACACATTGATTTAATTTATTGTCCCACATTTGTCCCGTCGAGCAACAATTCTGGCCAATGCACGTCCCAAAACCTGCAGGTGCCGCCCACGGATCACTTGTTGATGTTGAAGCTGATCCCGATGGTGCTGATTTAGGATCAAAGAACCAATTATATTCTTGATAGTTCATGTTATCACGCATAATAATTGAAGCAAATCGTGTCCACATAAAAAAGGCGCCAATTGCGGAAATAATTACAAGTATAACATAGTAAATTGTGTCAGGTACAAGTCCTGTGTTGTATAAAAAAGATAATATAATGATGGGAACCAATGTATAAATAATGATCTTCATGAATTGAGAATGTTCCGCATACTTTTCACCATAATAATCGTTAATTTCAACTAAGCGAATTTTATTCTGTCTCTCATTTTCTAATACATCTAGTCGTCGCTTTGATTGGTTTAATTCATTTTCTATAATATCGATTGCGACTGTTTGTTGTTGTAAAGTTCCAATAGATGAAGACAACGCGTCTTGAAAAAAATTATTAACTCCGCTTAATGTTTGGTATAAATTAATACGCATATTAGATATCTGATTCATTTTTTCGACGATTTGTTCTTGCTGTTGAGGAGTTAGTTTGTCAGCGTTTGCTTCTAAATTATTCAACAACTTTTGTTCCATTTCTTGTAAAGTTTGGATGTCATTCAGTATTTGCTCATTATTTTGTGCGATATTTGGCCCGGACATAATTATATAAGATATAAGAAGATAATTATATTCATGGTTGTCACTCTTTATTTTTTAATAACATTCATTGCTACAACGACTGTTCCTGTTGCTAGGATGCTCCAAAATAAATAGTCATAATTTTTTTGTAGCACAACAATATCACTGTCGCTTAAAATATTTTCAATGGATGTGCTGAACAAGTCTATTTTATCATTATTGCTACTAAGATCTTGTAAATATTCTTCGACACCTCGTTCGTTTGTTTTTATTTGTGCTTCCGCTTGTAATGAGCCTGTTCCAAGGCGGCCTGTTAAATTAGTAAGCTTGAGTGTTAATTGATCTAATTTAGTTTGTAATTGAGAAAGCTGTTGTTTTTGCGATGAATTCGCATTAGCTAACCCGTAATTTTTGCCAATCGCACCACCGTCAACATATTTATTATACCTAATTGAATCAATATTATTTGTCGCATTTGTTGCACCGAATGGAGGATTGATCGGCGTTTTACCTCGTATATACAAATCAACGTTTGGTTGCGCGGTTCTTGCGGTATTTGGGTACATTTTTGAAGTTTTGGGGTAGCACATATTTTGCGAAAATGCAAACCCAGCACAATCGCTGTTTTTATTACAAGTATCTTGACAAGCATTCACATTTGTATTACCATATGCAGCTCCCGGAATATCAGCGCCGCGGCTATCCGTTCCAGGCATTTTCGTATATGTATTTGAATATTGTGTATTGCTAGAAGGGTATTGATGTAACTCTGAATTCTGATCAATGTATGCCACTTGAGTCATGGAAGATGGGACACCGGTATTCCCTATATTATATAATGCGTTTGCGCTGATGCCGCCGCCTGTATTTCCATCAGACATTTTCTTACAGTTTTCTTCCATAGTAAACGTATATAGCACAAGATTTCCGTCGGATTGCATCATTAAAGCCATATTTCCATTGTTAGAACCTACAAAATCTCCGGCAGCTAATGTGGAGCCACTTGCTATCCAATTTTTTCCATACTTACCTTTAGCCGCGGTGTATTGCGTGTTCGGGGATAATTGCTTTCCGTTTGTTCCGGACGCCCATATAAAGCCTTGGTTATCATTGGGACCAGTTCCTCTATATACACACATATTTCCGTCGTCTTGAAGAATCAAGAAATAATTGCTTGTTACACCGTCCGCACTATAAATCGCATTAGACCATCCACCGCCGACAATAATAGGGCTTCCTGTTACTTTATTACAATTTGAAGCTTTTCCATATCTTGTAGCTTGTGCCAAATCATTTGAAAATCCTGCCTGCCCTTGCCCATTAGAGGTATTTGCTGCCTGAATACTAAAATATTTGTACTTGTTTGCTCGTGCGTATGTTGCGGCCGAAGCAACTGTATTGTCCCATTTTGTCCCGCCCCATATTGAACTTAATGAGCCATCCGCATTTAATAACGGGAGTGTTCTCCATGGTCCATCGCGATAACATCCAATATAATTCGCAGGATTTGCGTTGTTACTGGGAGTGCTAAATACAGATGCGCCACTAGAATTAACGACACTCACCGCTCCGCTCATTGACAGAGTCGCTGAATTTCCTGTCTGACCTTGCGTATTTGAAGACCATAATACGGTCATCTTGTTCGGTACTAAACTTGTACCTAGACGTGTGGCCGCAGGTTGACTGTTACCTACCGCACAGAATCCTTTCGACGACGAACTGTCTACATTCTGTAGAGCGAAATACTGGTAACCAGCGTCAACCGCAGCAGCCTTACAGTTATTATATGTATACGAGCCATCTTTGGGTGTGCCATCAGTTAAAACTACATTTTGTATCGCAGTCGAACGATCAGTTGTTGTCCAATTTCCAATAAAAGATAATCGTTGGCCTCCTGCTGATTGAACAGTAAAGGTTGTTGAATACGTATTCCATTTACCGATAGCGGCATTTAATGTATAAAATGTTTTGCCTTCTACACCAATGTTAATAGGGTTCGCCCTACCGGAACCATCACAACAGTTTCTACCGCACGCGCTAAATGTTAACGTGTAAGTAACCCCGGGGGTAAAATTTATCCAGACGTTCGTCCACAATTGTTGGTTCATTTGAATACAAGCACATTGGTTCCCGTTGGGATATGGCATCGGGTATCCCCACGCAGCAGAGTTATTTACTAGTACACAATTAAAGTTCCAACCAGGAATTAAACTCGTATTCCAAGTTAAATACTGATAGCTATTTCCTTGTATGGCTGATTGACTAAAAGTTCCGTTTCGTATTAAATTTGGAGAAGGTGGCGCGCCCCCTATAAATGTCATTGTTGGTTGTGCAGGATTGTCAGCATAACATCCTTCATATTTCGCAGTTGGGTTATCAATTAGTTTATTAACAAAAATATTGACACCTTCATTACCAACGCTCTGACCCATTATTATTGGTGTTCCAGATAGTAACGGTGGCGTTGTTGGTAGTGTAGCTCCAGGTGCAGAATACGCATTGTCCCACGGTATATTTGATGGAATTGTGGTCTGGGGTATATTGGTTCCCTTTAAAATATCCATTGATGGCACGTGTTTTGCGATCCCTTGATTTGTAACGTAAGCAAGTTCGCCTGATGGGAACTGGATTGTTTTGTTCAAATATGGGTTGTTTGGGTTTATTCTATCCAAGTAACCAGATGTCGAACCGTTTATTTCCGCAACCAAGTTTTCATAGCTTGTCAGCGTTTTTTGATACTCCATTCGAAGACTTTCAATTGATTCTTGTTGCGACGAATAATCGTGTGCTGTAATAGTATTATTGGTTTGTTGTGTTAAGCCTCCTTGGAACCCTTCTTGCGATTTTTCCTGTTCTTCGACTCTCTTTGTAATCTGTTTCTGGTATTTTTTAAATTTTTTCCCTTGTGTTAAAGCTGGTGTTGCGTTTGTGGGATTACTACCTTTTGAATTATAATCTGTTGACAAATCTGTTACCGATTTTTTGGTTAAATCATTAAAATTTGAAAATAGATTTGATACTTCTGTCATATTAATATAAGGTTATACAAAAATATATATTAATATTATTTATTTCTAAAAGACATTATAGTTTTTATTCCTCTTGCGCCGCCCGATAATACTGACGAAGTTGTTTGCGAAGTAAAACTGAATCCCACTTTATATAGCACAAATATCGTAATAATGGCTAGAAGAAGTAGTAACACGAATGAATAATAATTTTTATTTGCTGTCAGATCTCCTTGAATCTGTTGTTGATCCAATGTTTGGTAATCATTAATTGTATTGTCGATTTTCTCTCTTTCTTCGTTTAACTGTATATATTGCCTTGCTAGTTCAGCCATATTGGTCTTACGATCTGGGGTCTGTGAATCATATGTTTCTTTGCTATTTTTGGTAAGTGTTTGTATTTGTTGATTAATTTCTGAAAGTCGCATGTTTATTTTTTGGATGATTAGAAGTAATTGGCTTCCTTTCGGAACAATCGCATAATCACTTTCCTTTCCACCTGTGACTTCAGTGTCGCCGCTTCTTAACCAGCACATAGGTTTTGCCGAATCAGTCGCATTAAATGTTGCGCCTGTGCAGCCATTGGTACTTGCGCATGAAGCACTACATTCTTGAAGGGTAGCCGAGTTATTCTGAGCAATTGGTCCTGTCCCCCAGTATGTCGCATTTTTGATAGTAACCATTTTCGGTTTTTGGGGCGCATTACACGATTTAGCGCAATTGGATAACATATATTGAGGTGCTAGGGGACACCATCCTCCTTGAGCCCACATGTCACAATTAGGATTCTTATTAGTATTAGTACTAGTAGCAGCGTTAACATCTTGCTGTAAATAATTCACATAATTCGCGACGGCTTGTCGATATTCAATCAACTTATTTCTATATTCGGCATTTAAGCTTTCTAAATCTAATACAATAGATTTCGGTCCCTTATATTTATCCTCGGTAATTGAAAAGTTCATCTATATATGTATCACAAGAAAACTTATTTATAATGTCGCTTATAAACATAGTATAGTAAAGTAGAAACAGAGAGAAAACCCAAACCCCATGTGATTATATTCTCTGGGCTGCCTGGACCACCCGGATTCGACGGAACAACACACATTGTTGTACAAAGTTTGTTTATTCTTTTTCTCTCGACTTCTTGTTTATCAGTCATTTTTCGGATAGAGTCTGTTATACATTTCAGGCACAAATCGCGCAGTGGATTGTTCGTTATTCTTGGGTTTGACATAAATGCGGTAAACATTTACGATATAAAAATATTTAAAATTTATAATTTGAGCGAGAACAAATTATACCTATACCACCGCGGTCTGAGGTTTATAAACCCTCGATATAGCTGTTACCGCAATTATAATACCAAAAAATAGCCCCCAATTTCGCAAATAATCAATGTCATAAATATTCACATAATCTGAAATCAATTCAGATGCTGCGCTATTCTTGTGCTCGACAATGCCTAATTTTTTCTTCAAAATTGTATTCTGTCTTTTTTCCTTCCTTATTAATACATCTAATTCGAACAATTTCTTATTAATGCCATCTGTATTACTCTGAACATTATTCGATAACATAAATAAATCAGAATTTAGTTTAGTAAGATTTCCCTTTATATTTTGAAACATTTGTTGGTATTCCGGATATTCGGGATTCATATTAAAAAACACGTAATATTTTTTGAAATCGGCTAAAATAGGTGCCAATTGGGAATCCAATGTTTGTAATTTTTCTCTAAATTGGTCAGGGTCCGGAAAATCGTCTGCTATTTCTGTTGTTGTGTATGTGTCCATTAATATTATATATTATTTTAAATAATATTAATCAAAAGTTTAAATTTGTGTCGAAACAGTTTATTTTATCAACATAGTCCTTCGTTTCGTCGTAGCTGCCAACAAATGTTCCATTATTAAACACAATTGGAAAGATCTTGATATTTACACCCGCTAACTTATTTATGAAAAGTAAAAAACGGGGTTTATCTTCAACTATGTAATCATCACAATCTATTATATCACAAGTTACACGGTTCTCTTCTAATAATTTTTTTACCCTTGAACAATTTATGCACCCGCTCTTACTATAAATCGTAAACCCTGAAGCTAAAGGACCGACAAACTCCATTTATAAATTATTTCTATTATATTTTAATATTTTTATGAGTTTAGAACAAGACGTATTTTAAATACAAATTCTATAATAATTCGCTTCAATTGCTGTTTTACTTGGTCTTGTAATATGGCAAACTTGTCCTGGTCTCAACCCAATTACTCGCGCTACTGGGTCAAATCTTGAAATATCTGGGAACTGCGTCCTTTCGGTTATATTATATTTTTGCATAACGCTAGTCACCTCTGATTCAAACATGACGCGATGCGGTGGCACTAATTGGTGCTCTAAAATATTAAATTGAAGGCGCTTGATGCTTTCAACAACGATGAAAACCCCTTCGCTTTCCCAAATATGCTTGAGTTCGTTAATTAAGGTTTCATTGGGGTCATCCTTAATAATGATAAACAATGTATCTGTCTTCTTAAGCGTTTCTGTCATCACGAATAAATCATCAATCATTTCTTGAATATTTTTAGGTGCCGGTCTAGCATTCAAATAATAGCGAATATACATTTTTTTCTTAGGGTTCTCAGGTGTAACTACCTCGTCTCTTGTTTCTAAAAGCATATCCAGCTGATTATTTTGTTTCATAGAGTGCACCTCATTTATGCTAAAATTCGCATACTCATCTACATTGTAACCCTGTCTGCCCATTAAGTCTAAGATATTCTTTCTAGAATTAAATAAGTGGGAAATCGGAATAATTGAGCTTTGGCTTGCCATTCTTGTATCTATAATATAAACATATTGAATTATTTTATTTCATTTTTATTTATAATATTATTTTCCTGGTTCCACCTGGAGCATCTGATGTATTATTTTCAAATGGGGTATCAACTGTTTTAGACACGGCAGGAAGAGATTCTGTTGGAGCATCAACGGCTAAAATATTTGGTGTAGACCCCCCGCGCTTATTTGCCCTTATTCTCTTCAAATATTCAATTTTTTCGTCGTTCGAGTAGTTTTCTATTTGGAGTTTTTCCTCCTTGCGTAAATTCATGTAATAATAATTTAAATCATCGGGGAAATTGTATTTTGGTCGAACATCTATAATCCCGTCATTCGCCACAGTTGTTTTATAAAATTCTGGTGTAGGTGTTGAAGGAGGTGGTGGTGCTTGCGAAGTAGTAGAACTTGGCGCATAGGCTGGCGAATTTGGATTATAGACTGGCGAATTTGGGTTATAGACTGGCGAATTTGGATTATAGACTGGCGAATTTGGATTATAGGCTGGCGATCCTGGCGCATAGGGGACTGAATCCGGTGTGTTGGGGTTATAAACGGGTGAACCTGTTGAGACTGGGGCATATGGGACTGAATCTGATGATCCAGGTACCGCCGCAACGGGTGTGTCAGGAGTTATTA
>Ga0247722_10000873_pt1 | contig 17518 bp, 17 predicted proteins | sample MSEWelMarce3H_FC_FD_189094 | JGI IMG/M metagenome (GOLD analysis project Ga0247722, IMG submission 189094) | Subsurface sediment microbial communities from gas well in West Virginia, United States - MSEEL Well Study Marcellus 3H_FC | ecosystem: Environmental > Terrestrial > Deep subsurface >... | reverse complement strand
TGAATTATAAATAGGAAATATGAATTATAAATAGGAAATATGAATTATAAATAGGAAATATGAATTATAAATAGGAAATATGAATTATAAATAGGAAATATGAATTATAAATAGGAAATATGAATTATTCATCGCCATAATCTTCAGTATTGAGAAATTGATCGATAGCCTTCTCTATCAATGCGGGATGTTCAATCCAGCGAATTAGTTGAGGAACAGTAACCACTTGAAGAATAGTGTTGGTTACCTCGCGCGCCAATTCGGGATGCATGACCGCGATCGCGCGATATAAGCATTCGCCAAGAGTAGCCTTTTGTTTCTCGATGGGTAGAAGAAGGAATTGGACGTCGGTGTAATCCACGAAATAGTCGGTTTCCTTTGACTCGTCAATCGAATCTAAGACCTTGGGTTTATATTGGCTGAAAGTATGGTTGTATCCGAAGTGAGAAGTGTAATCTATTACTGGTTTTCCGAGTGCGAAGCAATGGGAGCAAAAGGGCAGTTGAGCCATGGCGTCCGAACGGGGTCTAGTCATCATTGTTTTTAAGCATTGGGTGGGTTTTATATTTTAATGCGTTTGACTTTTGTATAAAACGGTGTTCAATTTTATACATTTGTATTTTCAATATTTTGAAAATTGTGAACTTCGTGAAAAATAAGACGCAAATACGCCTTATTTTATGATTGGGTTTAAATTAAATTATATGTGAATGTGAAAATTATATGTGGTAATATGAATTATATACGATTTATATGTTTGCTTCAACTAACCTGATTAGCATTTCATTCATTTCGGAAGGTGTTTCAATAATGTAGATTAAATGATCAACCTCCAAATCTAGCAAACAACCGGTGTATGCACCTGCCTTTTCTGGGTGTGTAGTCGCGATTATGCGATATATGTATTCGCCGAGTTGGTCCTTCTGGTTTTCGATTGACTGGTTGCGGAAATCTTCTGTCTTGTAGTCAACGAAGAATATGGAGTTTGCTTCGGTGTTTGGTGCGCCTTCGGTGTTTGGTGCGCGTTCTACGCATACTTCGGTTTCTGTTACACTTTCATCGGTTGCTTCGCTTTCACCGAAGGTAGTTGCTTCGCTTTCATCATCGTCTGAGTCATAGAGACAATCAAACTTGGTCTTTGCGACTGTCTTGGCGACAGATTGCTGTACTGGCTTTGTCGCAGCTTGCTTTATATGACGCTTAGGGCATCGGTCGTAAGTGTGGTTGTAATTGGGGCAGTCATTACAGACTCTCGCCAATAACTCGGGGCAGGTGAATCTGCTGTTTTTGTTCAAAGTCTTGTGCGCAAAGTGAGTCGTGTATTCACTAACGGACTTTCCGATTGATTTGCAGTATGAGCAAAAGGGGGCTTGAGACATTGTTATATTAATTAGTGGGGTGTTGTTTTATATTTATGCTTTTTACTCCTTTAACAAAACGGTGTTCAATTTTATCAATGTTATACACCGTCACCAAAGGACATTCAAAGACGCCCGACCCTTTGGTTCGGTGTTTAGAATACGTATGGCTTTAAAAAAGAAGACAAAACTGTCTCTAATTTTTGGTTTAAATTAAATTAAATTGAAGGGGTTATATACATAATAATACAAGTTTGGTCGTCTCTATTTCCGCCAAAATTCTTTCGAGCAAAATGCTCATTTCTCACGCCGAACGCATTGGCTACATCTTGTGCGCCATCTTCGGGTTTGCTCTTTATTCTTTGTAAACACGTGTTGTCCATCGTGTATTTTTGGACATGGTCGTATATCCAATTGTCCCAAATGCCGTCGCTGCATAGTACGACGCATGCGACGGGGTTTTCATCGCCAGCCATTTGATCAAACACGCTGTTCATATTGACCGATTGAATCTCTGGCTTTTCTGAAACACCAAATGTATTCAAATTAAAATCGCCAATTGATCGCGTAGATGCGAGGGCATCTGGATGATTTGCACTATAAGGCGCGCAAACATAGGTTGCATGCTCTTTTCGCACATTTTTGTAATAGAATTGATTCGCAGGCACCTCAACGGTGGGTGTGCCGTCCTCTGATATTTGAAACACGGGCGGGCAGCTCGGCTTTTCGCGGTCTTGGTCGTCAAATACAAACAACAGTTCGGCCTTGTCTCCGGAGCGACGGAAATTGCGGATTCTGATATATTCATCCGCATTTTCGGGAGAATGGGTGTCGCTTGTTATAATCAGCGACGAAACGGGGGTGTTGTCGGTGTTGGTTCTCGTGAATCCGTCTCGCGCGACGTCTCTTTCGTATTTGATATCAGAAAGTTTCAATGTTGGATTTTTCACACACAACATTCCGGTGCTGTCGCCTACATTGGCTGAGTATAAGATGCCGTTTTTGAAAACAATGATACTTAGGGTTGAGCCGCCGCTGATGGACGTAAATGGAGAATTTGGGTTTTTGCGTTGTAAAACAACGCCATTCTCATCGATTTTGGCCTCGCAATCGCGCTGTGTTGCGTAATCGACAAATGCGTCGCGGAGTTTTTGTTGGACGTGTGAATTACACGTTGATAAGAACAGAATAGGGTTGGAATCGAGTAGCGCTAGATTTGATTCGGTGTATTCTTCGATGCTTATTTTACAGATATTTGATGCGAGGGCGCCGGTATCTCGACCGTGTCCATCGGCGACGGCAAGTATGGTGCAATCGATTTCGGGTTTTGAAATCACAAACATAGTGTCTTGGTTTTCGCGACGGATGTTTCCAGCGGAAGAAGCCTTTCCGATCTGGATGTTAAATTTGGGGATGCTTTTAAAGATGGTGGTCATTTTAATTATTAAAGTTATTTTTATTTATGATTTTGTCTTGGATTTTTTTTAGGTGTTCAATTTTATTGCTGTAAATAATGACTGTAAAAGAATGACTGTAAAAGAATGACTCATATAAAATCAATACAATAAAAAATGACTCATATAAAAAATCAATTAATATTTTTTTGAATTAATTAATTAAATTTAAAATGTGTAAATAATAATAATAATAATAATGTGTATAATAAGTTTTTTATTCGTCATCAGTCAAATCAAAGAACTGAAACGATGGTAGTATGTCGTGGTTGGTCAAATCTTTAGTATCGTCGGCCGTCAAGTCTATAATGGTTGTTCCTACGAACGCGACCTCTTCTTCGTCGTCGTCGCTCGAATATTCTTCTAATATTTTTTGGATTGTAGTTTGGAATTCTGAAATTTTCAAGCCTGCAGGGGTGGAACGATTGCTTATGTTATGACCATTGAATATAGTCATAAATTCATCAAAACCGAAACCGCTTGGTTCATTAACTGTAATGTTAGTAAAATTTATGAAGGCTGATTCGGCGGTAAGAACCGCGGCATCTTCAGCGGTAAGAACCGCGGCATCTTCAGCGGTAAGAACCGCGGCGTCTTCAGTTGTTTGAGTTGTCTCTTCTTCTTCTTCAGCCGGAAAAGTGCCTTCAAGTATTTCTTGGATTTTAGCTTGTAATTCTTTAATTTTCTCATGTGTATATTTCGCACAGTCCTCGGCATTGTCTTTGTGCGGGAACGCGATGAGAGCCACAAGGTCATCAAATGTGATGTCGCGCTGTCTCATTCGATTGCCTACAACTTGTAGGGATATAGGCTCATAATGGTCTTCGTTAAATTGTCCGTGGCCACGTTGGAGTTGCATAATATCATATTCATCATCTTCGTCGTCTTCATCATCTTCGTCTTCATCATCTTCGACTCGTTGAAATAACCAACGAAAACCTCGAAGCAAATGCGATTCGAGTCCTGGTCCAGCAACCGAGACGCTGGTATCATCGTCGCTTTCTTCGTCGTTGTCTTCATCATAATCATCTTCGTCATAGTCGTCTTCGCTTTCGCAATCGGGCTCCTCAACCAATTGGTTTCGGCAATTGGGGCAGGCAAATCCATTGTGAGACACATTTTGGAGGAAACAGTTGGTGTGAAAACAGTGGCCGCAGTCGGTGGTGAGGCGGTTGTGAACTCCGTCAAGGACTTCGAGGCAAATAGAGCAATCAGTGTTCATTTTTTAAATAAGGTGGGGGGTTACATATATATATTTATGTCTTTACTAATTTGTAAAAATGGTGTTCAATTTTATGGCGAATATAATAAAATATTTGTAAAAAATCGGTATAAAGGCATTTAAATAATAATTTTATTTAGTATAATGTCTGAAGCGCCAAAAAATTTCAAAACTGTGATTGTCGATTTCACCAATGATTTGACGGTCGTATATCCTGAATATTCCTTTATGTGGTCGATGTGGTTGAACGCTGATGACGCCGAATATGAGAAATTGTTCAAGCATTGTTTAGCCGTTTTCCCAGAGCGATTTTTTGATGTTATGTATACAAACGCCGACATTTTCAAACCAGATTCCAAGCTCAATGTTATGTTTTTGCCGAATGTGGATTTCAGAATGTTGTTTAATTGTGACGGAATCAGTGAGAACACCAAGACCTCTATTTGGAAATATTTACAATTGTTGTTGATGACCGTGTTGGGATCAGTCAAGGATGCCGCCGACTTTGGAGACGCCGCTGATATTTTTTCCGCAATGAATGAGAAGGATTTACAAGACAAGATGGCGGAAACAATGGAGGGAATCAATCAGTTTTTTTCGTCGACAGAGAAGAAGAGCGACGAAACTGATTTTGAATTCAATGAGAACCATTTTAAAGAAACAATGGAGGGAATGAAAGAAGCATTTGCGAGCGCATTCAAAGACGAAGGATCGAGCGACAAAACAAGCGAAGACACCAGCGACGGAATGGGTGGGTTCAAATTCCCCAAACCCGAGGTGTTACACGAGCATTTGAAAGGGTTGTTGGAAGGCAAACTCGGCAAACTGGCGAAAGAGTTCACAGAGGAGTTCTCCGAAGACATGAAAGGCGTGTTTGACGAGGGTGATATGAACAACGTCAAATCGAGCAAAGACATCTTGATGCAAATCATCAAGAATCCGCAAAAGATGATGTTGATTATGAAAAAACTCACCGATAAATTACAGGCAAAGATGAAGAGCGGCGACATCTCGCAGGAAGAAATGATGGGTGAGATGCAGGATTTGATGGAAAAGATGAAGGGTATGGGAGGCAAGGGAGATTTGTCGGATTTGATGAAGGGTTTGTCGGGGACACCTCTTATGAAAATGCTGGAGAAGGGGCTTGGTGGTAAGATGGATATGAGTGCGTTTGGTAAAATGACGAAGCAAAATGCGATGAAAGAACGCCTTAGAAACAAGATGCAGATGAAACAGATGCAGCAGCAGATGAATGCGATAGAGAATAAGACGGTCGAACAACAAAAGTCATTTGTAGTCAAAATCGGCGACGAAGTCCAGGAGAAGTCGGGACTTAGGCCCAATGCGCTTTCTGAGGAAGAACTGATTAAGCTGTTTGGAAAAGACAAGAAATCAAAGAAGGAATCAAAAGACAAGAAGACAAAGAAATAAAGACAGGAAATAATACCACAGTATAGTATAGTAGAAATGGGCTTTGTAAATTATATAAACATACCTGTTTTTGTAGTGAGTTTAGCAATTGGGCTGTTTTTCGTGTATATTTACAATCCAGATAAGCGAAAAATATACATATATCCCACCCCCGATAATGTAGATACAGTTCAATACAAAGATTCAACAGACACCTGTTTTGAGTTCAAACAAACAAAGACCAAATGCCCGACAAAATCCAGCGAGATTTCAAAGATCCCTGCGCAGGTATAAAATTGAATTGAACATAACAACATAAAGTAAATTCATATAATATATAAACAATGAAGTTTTGTACTGAATGCGATAATTTATACTACGTCAAGATTGACCGCGACAACGCGGATCAATTGGTTTACTACTGTCGGTCTTGCGGGCACCAAGACACCAGTTTGTCGGAAGAGGGAGTGGTCGTGTTGAAGACCCAATACAAGAAGAACGAGCAGAAATTCAACCATATGGTGAATCGATACACAAAATACGATCCCACGCTTCCGCATACGACCAATTTGAAGTGCCCGAACGAGGCCTGTGTGTGCAATGATACGACCAAGAAAGTGGAGGCGGATGTGATTTACATGCGATACGATGACGACAACATGAAGTATTTGTTTATTTGCGCGCATTGCGATACCACGTGGAAAACCGACGACAACAAATAAGTATCGTATAAAATTGATTGAATTGTTTGATTTAGATAATAATATAAAACAATATTATTATATATAAGAATGTCGAAGAAAATAAGTTTTGAAGAAGACTCCGATATGGAGAGTGACGTTGAGAATATGGTATCCGACGATGAAGACGAAGAAGGTCAAAAGCCCAAGGTGGTTTTAAAAAAAGTATCCTCAGTTGATGAGGGATCCGATGACGAGGGGTCAGATGAAGATATTGATAGCGGATCCGATATGGATGATGAAGATATATACGATTTTCCGTCATCGACCGCGTCGGAAATGCGAAAAGACGAAGAACATAAGAGAAAACCGCGGGAAGAAGAGGAGGAAATCCAGGGAATGTATCAGTCGGACGACGAAGAAGAAGAAGAAGACGACGACGATGACTACGACGAGAACTATTTACAGAAATTTGACGAATCATTACAGAAGAACGTCATTGCCGAGCATCATCCGGAATTGATTTCGCACAATTATGAGGAGGTGGAAGCATTGTGTCGCGTGGTGCGCGATGAAGACGGGATAATAATGGATCCGCTTCACAAGACGATGCCGTTTATTACCAAATACGAGAAGACAAAACTGTTGGGCGAGCGCGCGAAGCAAATCAATGCAGGGGCGCAGCCCACCGTTGTAGTGGATGAGAATATTATTGATGGGTATTTGATTGCGCTTAAGGAATATGAGAACAAATCCATTCCGATGATTATTCGTAGACCCCTGCCGAGTGGTGGATGTGAATACTGGCGGTTGACGGATTTGGAGCTCATTGTATAAGCATAGCAACTGTGTAAGACTTGTCGACAGTTTGTGGATTTATTTGTTTTTTATGTTTCTTTTGATTTAATGCGTGAATTCACAACACTTCCAACCCCGCAAGGAGCTAAGCTGTTTTTTTTATAATATACATTTGCGTTATTTGTAAATAAATTATACCTCAATACGGGGGGCGGTGGCGACGGCGACGGCAGTGGCGGCGGTGGTCCAGAAATTTGCGTATTTATAAATGTTACTTCTACGGTTTGTAATACGGACCCTGTTATATCTAACAAATTTACATTGTCGGTTCCAGAACGATATAATTTATAAAATTCAGAGTTGGGATATAATTTATTAAAATACGGAAATGATGTTATATTTGTTCCGCCGAGTGAAAACCGATTCGTATTTATTAAAAATATACTATCTTGCTGAGCATAACCATTATTAATGTATATATCAACACCATAATTCGTTAAATCATAGAAATGGGTAATAACTCCTGATGTATCCCACGAATTTGCTTGTGATACACTAAAATAACCATTAAATATTTCAGTATTATTTAACAAATTTATTTTTGTGGAATACCATAAAGTGGTTGGAGGCGGCGGAGGTGGTGGTCCGGGAATTTGTGTATTTATAAATGTTACTCCTGCGCTTTGTAATATGGACCCTGATATATCTAACAAATTTACCTTGTCGGTTCCATTATTATATAAACTATAAAAAACAGAATTTATATTAAAAAGTTTTAAATAAGGAAATGATGTTATATTTGTTCCACCGCTCGAAAACTTTGCCGAATTTATTAAAAATGTACTATCTTCGCTCGCAAACCCATTATTTGTGTATATATCAACACCATAATTAGTCAAGTCGTAGAAATGATTAACGACCCCTAAATTATTAAATATATTTGCCTGTAACACACTAAAATAGCCATTAAATATTTCAGTATTATTGATCAACTTTATTTTTATAGAATACCATAAAGTTGTTGGAGTTGGCGGTTCAGAAATGAGCGTATTTGTGAAATTTACTTCTACGGTATCTAAATTGCTTCCATTTGATGTTAAAACATTTACACCACTGCTTGCATCCTGATATAAATTATAAAAAACAGAATTGGAATATATATTTTTAAAATATGGAAATGATGTTATATTTGTTCCACTGGACGAAAACTTATCATCATTTATAAAATATACGCGATCTCCACCATTATTTATGTATATATCACCACGACTCAAATCCGTTAAGTCATAGAAATTGGTAACCAATCCTGATATATCCGATGGATTTGTTTGTTGCACATTAAAAAACCCATCAAATATTTTAGTATTATTAGTCAAATTTATTTGTGTGGAATACAGTAAATTCGATTCGGAAAGGAACGTATTTGTGAATATTACAGGAGTGGATTGTAAGACATTTCCGTTTATATCTAACAAATTTATGCGGCCTCTATTATCCGGTTTGGTGCGGTTTCCGTTCTGATATAAATTATAAAAAACAGAATTGTTGCATAGATCATATAAATAAGGAAATGATGATATATTTGTTCCATTATATGAAAACTGATTTGTATTTATTAAATAAAAGCTATCTTCAGAACCAAAATTATTATTTATGTATATATCATCACCGCCGTTCGAGGCGTCGTAGAAATGGGTAACAACCCCTTGCGTATCTGACGATTTTTCTTTAAATACAGTAAAATATCCATTAAATATTTCAGTATTACCAATCGCCAAATTTATTTTTGTAGAATACAGTAAAGCGGTTGATTGAGATGATGGTGCTGGAAAGGGGCTTCTAATGTAATGAACGGTATTTCTGGTAGAAGAATAATCAGACCCACCAATTACATAAATATAATTATTGTTAACTACTGAAGTATGCACATGTATTTTGTGTGGAAAAGGAGAAATTGAAGAAATATTCCAGGGTCCAATTAAACCATTATTATTTATTTCTGTGTAATACACCGTATTTAACGCAGGAAATTCAACATCTTCATTACCGCAAATTACATATATATAATTATTATTAACGATTGATGTTGCGTTTATAATATTAGTAGGAAATGTAAATGTAGATTGGACCCATTCACCAACTGTCCCGTCAGTATTATTTATTTTGGCGTAATAAACTGTATTATAATAATCATTATTATCTCTACCTCCAATTACATATACATAATTATTATTAACAATTGATGTTGCACTTGTAATAATATTAGGCAAACTAGTTGTTGAATTCCAAGGTCCAATTGACCCATCATTATTTAGTTGAGCGTAAAAAACTGTATTTAAAGAATTACCACCAATTACATATGCGTAATTATTATTAATAATTGATGTCGCATTTATAGAAGTACTCGTAGGCAATGTATATGTAGATTCGGTCCAAGAACCGACAGAACCGTCATTATTTAATTTGGCGTAATAAACTGTTTTTAAATCTTCAACACCGGTAAAGCCTCCAAAAATATATACATAATTATTGTTAACAACTGTAGTATGGTAAGCAATTTTTTTAGGCAAGGCAGTAGTTGCGTTCCATATTCCGACCGATCCATCACTATTTAGTTTGGCGTAATACACTAAATCTGTAAAAAAAGTAAAAGTATTAGGAGGAGTAGTCCCCCCAAATAAATAGACATAATTATTGTTAACTATCGAAGTTCCACTTTGTACACTAATCGGATATGAATTTGGAGATAAGGTCCATGATTGGGGTTGTGGTGGTGGTGGTCCGGAAATTTGAGTAATTTTGAACACTACATCTTCATCTATAACATATTCATCGTCTGCGGTACGAACACCGACCACGTCATATACACCACTTCTCCACAAATTATAAAAAGCTGCCCCCGACCCATCATATATATTTTTAAAATATGGAAATGAATTTATAACGGTTCCATCATATGAAAATTGTTTTTCATATATATTAAACACAGCATCCGCGCCATAATACCCATTATCTATAAATATATTAACACTTGGGATCAATGCGTTATAGAAATTGATAACCTTTCCTTTTATATCTGATGGATTTGCTTGTAATACATTAAAAGTCCCATTAAATATTTGAGTATTATTAGGTAAAGTTATTTTTATGGAATATCCAAAAGTTTTCGGCATTATATACTATATAATATTTTACATAGTATATATATTCGCAATTCGGCATTACACATTTATAAATCATATAAACGCATTTCGATTCCTAAAACAATGAGCGCCGAAGAATACAACGAAAAGTTTAACTATATGATTTCACGAATCCCAAATACCAAGTATATTTTTGAAGTGTATAAAAAGTGCGGATATAGTGAATTCTTGATGATTGATAAATACGACACTTTGTCGAATCTGTATCAAGCGGTCGCGCGGCAATTTGATATTGTAGAGGCGGAAAGTCTGTTTATCCGAAATGAACAAACTGGCGAAATGAAACGAATACCAAATACTAGTATGTGCGTGCGAGATTATGTGCATATGTGTTATATAAGCCTCACGCTAAGGTATTTCTTAAGACCGATTTATGAACCGCCGACGAATGTGGTTTATCGCATAATTTTTGATTGTTGTAATGATAATGATAATCATAGTCATCCATAGTCATCCATGGTGGACCATAGGTATGGTCATGGTGGGCAAAGCCATGGTGGACCATAGGTATGGTCATAAAATTGAATTTGTATATATTCCATCCAATAAATACAAATATAAATAACTTATACATTTTCAACATACACTATTAAAATGACCACACAACAAATTAAAAACCCCACTACGTTCCGCGAAAATGTTCGCGCGAAACTGATTGAAAAGTTCGCCAAGCCCAACGAAATCGAAGACATATTCATGTATAACCTCGAAATTGGGATTTACAACTACACGATCAAGGATGCGACCAATCAGAAGATTATCAAGAAATGGGACAACCCCTCGTTCGTGACTATATACACCGACCGACTACGCACCATTTATTCCAATTTGAAATCCTCCGAGACGATACGCAGCATCAAATCCGGCGAACTCGCCCCCAAGACCTTTGCGTTCATGACCCACCAAGAAATGGATCCTCTTCATTGGAAGGAAATGATCGAGAAGAAGATCAAGCGTGACGCCAGTAAATACTCGAACAATGTAGAGGCGATGACCGAGATGTTCACCTGTAAGAAATGCAAGTCCAAGAAATGCACCTATTACGAACTACAGACGCGCTCGGCGGATGAGCCGTCCACAATTTTCATCACGTGTATTGACTGCGGAAAGCACTGGAAGCAGAACTAAGAAACAAGCAAGCCGATCCTAATTGTTTTTTACATAAACGAATATCTATAAACAATTTATGAAAAAATCTGTATAATATAATTATATAATGTCCCTTTCCGAAATACCTGACAATGCAAAGAATATCAATTATCGCCTATACATACTGGATCCGCTCTCGGTGATTGTGAAACTCGCCATTATCAGCAACAAACCGGTGGGGTCCAAACTGTGCATAAAGGATAATGTTATTTGTATCCAGGAACCCGGGTTTTTTCAATCAATGTGTCGCCTTTATTTCAATGCGAACAAGACTGACCTACAATACTTGTATAATCCTATTCAAATCGCGTGCGAACACTATTTAAATGTGAAGTATATGGAAAAAACACCCGAAATCAAAAAACTTTTCAAGTGTGCGCTTAGAGGTTTAGACCGGATGAAAGAAACATACAAAGCGTGTCCGATTATTGTGCTGTGTCTTCACTCATATTCGACGTTGATTGAGAATCATTTAGAAGGGTATTATAATGATACGATTTTCAAAAAAGATATAATGACGGCAGTTTACAATAACGAAACCGTGAATTTGTTGATTGTGCAATGGACTGCAGAGAAAATCAAAATTGTGCTAGATATGATTGAGTTTTTGTCCAAAGATTATATGGCTGCGAACAATGTCCAGTCGTTGGAAATATTCATAAATAATATTGATGGTGGGATTAGTCATTTGGTTGAATCATAGATTTATTTCCGTAATCTCTAACTGTAGGATTTCCGATTGTTCAGAATCTTGTTGTAATACCTCTGGTTTCAATACTTCGGAATGTAATATATCTAGATTTACTACATCTTTATTTTCATTATCAAGTTGTAGTGTGGTTTTTTGGTTTAAATAATCCATCAAATCCATACTCATGTCTTCTATGGCGATGTCGTTTTTATCTATGTCGCTCTGTTTCGGGTCGCTCTGTTTCGGGTCGCTCTGTTTCGGGTCGCTCTGTTTGGATAGTGCCGATATGATATTTTTGTATTTTTGAACTTTCAGATCATCATTGGTCACCGTTTGTTTCGCAAACACATCTTGTTTGAAACAAAACTGGCTATAGTGAAAAATCATTATGAGCAAAATCGAAATAATAGATATTTTAATCACCCAGCCCAACATCATATATGTATCACGTAGAACTGTTTGATATTTATTATTACGAAATGTATTATTTTACTGTAAATAATCGCAAACAATATAAAAATAAATTCGCATATATATCAGAAATGCCCTCAATTATTATTATCGACAAAACCGGTTCCGTAAAGTCCACCAACGTGAAGACATTGGATGTGTCTGAACTATACAAAAAATGCGGTTTCAAAAGTGCGACCGGATTTTCTCTACATCATACGTGGCCGATTGAGTTCAATGGCGTGGAATACAAGCTCCAATTATATGGTAAAATCGACGGGAAAGCCGGTTCCGAGAACAAATATGAGTTTCCGCCTCCGGTAGACAAGGTCCTGTTTTTTGGAAGTTGCGCCATTCTAAATATTGAGAACGACGTGGTTTCCAATATGGACGCCAATATGTTCAGTGATATTATGGACTATTTACAGGGCGGATATTCTGATATTGGGTCCGAAGAAGACGAAGCCGAGACAGATGAATCGGATATTGGCCCCACGACCAAGGATGGATACCAGAAAGACGGTTTTGTAGTGGATGATGACGATGAAGAAGACAGTGAGTATAGCGAAGACTCGGAACCGAAGGTCAAGTCTGTAAAAGAGGCTTCTAAGGTTACTGTTAAGGCGACTGTTAAGGCAAAAACAAAGGCTACTGCTAAAGAGGTTTCTAAAGAGGTTTCTAAAGAGGTTTCTAAAGAGCAAAAGGCAACTATATTTGCTGCAGCAGAGAAATACGTATCCCAAGTGGTCGATAAACCCAGCATTTGTATCAAGAAACCCACCAAACCCCGCGCCAAGAAAGTTGAAGAGCCCGCGCCAGATTATTGTTCTGAAAACGTCACAATGGAGTTAGTTGAAGAAGAATATTTGGAAAGAATATAAAAACAAGGTGCCTTATACATTATATAAAATGGAAGTAAACCCGCAACAACTCACTAATTTATCCAACCGATTGCCCAAACTAGAACTTTCTTATGAAACTGTTGTCCATAAGAAAGTTTCAACTATTTATGATATTTGTGTTTCTATACCGACAGGCAAACGACAGTTTGCGTGGTTCACCTACGACGAGGATGGCGATGTTTGTTATTTGATGGATTTGACTCGAGATGGGAAGATTGGGCGAATTGCGCAAGTATCGGATTCAAAGGATTCGACCACAAAGTTCGCTTTCGGTACGATCCTATACGGCACTTTGTGCGACGTGGAGGGCCTTTCGTTTTTCATAGCTGACGACATTTACTACTACAAAGGCATCTACATGAAACCGCTTACTTTCGGTGAAAAAATGGGTTATCTGACCGATGTTATTGAAAATATGGAGTCGACCACCGTGATGTTCAAAATGGCGTGTATGGAAACTATTACGGCGGTAGACACGGAAAACCAGACGTTAAAATTAGAGTCCGCATACGTTTCGCATCACTTACAATATCGCGCGTCGTCGCAAATAATGCCGTATTTGAACCACACTGTGAAACCGCGGTCGTTTGCGCCGGCGCCGGCAGTTGAACCGAAGATTTATATTCCGAGAAACGACTTGGATTTTGGCGCGCCCGCTTATAAATCGGAAACCGTGTTCCGCGTGATGGCGGATGTTCAGAGCGACATTTATTTGTTGTATGCTTATAATGAAACTGCGTTTGAATTTGTTGATATTGCGTATATTGGTTCGCGCAAAGAGAGCTCGTTTATGAACAGCCTTTTCCGAAATATCAGGGAGAACCTGAATGTGGATTATGGCGAAGAATCAGAGGACGAAGACATGTTTCAAAATACCAGTGTGGACAAGTATGTGGATTTGAAATTGGAATATAGGATGATTTGTTCGTTTCATCATAAATTCAAGAAATGGGTGCCGGTGCGCACGGTGGATGCGAAAACCAGATGCGTTAATATTGGCCAGCTGACGAGGAGACAAGGGTCTAACACACGTCCTTATCAGTCGGATGTGCAGCGTCCTTATCAGTCGGCTTCTGCGAAGCCTTATGTGCGGTCGGACGCACAGAGTCCTTATCAGTCGGCTTCTGCGAAGCCTTATAATTCGGCTTCTGCGAAGCCTTATCAGTCAAACGTACAGCGTCCTTATACAAAGCCTTATCAGTCAAACGTACAGCGTCCTTCTACAAAGCCTTACCAGTCGGACACGCAGCGTCTGTATCAGTCAAACGTACAGCGTCCTTCTACAAAGCCTTACCAGTCGGACACGCAGCGTCTGTATCAGTCAAACGCACAGCGTCCTTATCAGTCAGCTTCTGAAAAGCCTTATCAGTCAGCTTCTGAAAAGCCTTATCAGTCAGCTTCTGAAAAGCCTTATCAGTCAGCTTCTGAAAAGCCTTATCAGTCAGCTTCTGAAAAGCCTTATCAGTCGGCAAATCCTTATACAAAGCCTTCGCAACCCATTCCGCCAAAACCCATTGAAAAAAAACCATACCAACACAACCGAGAAAGAAACTTATTCTAACTAATTGAATAATATAAATATGTTATATCGTATTTACATTATTTTTGGGCCCGAAAGGTCACATTATACCCATTCGTTTACAACTGGTTCATCATTCACGGTCTGTTCATCATTTGCCGTCTCTTCATTTTCATCTGACTCTTTTTCAATATTCTCTGAATATTCCTTTATCTTTTGAACAATCTCCGATTTCGAATCAAACCGTAGCGTCTCTTCTTCGCCACATCCATGATTCCACACCATCACTTGTCTACGAATATTATACAACACAAAATACCTCAAAATTTCCAGGTTCGTATAATTTGTATAATTATCAATTATTTTATAATACTTGTCGATTATACCCATTATCCTCGGCTGTGCGTTTTCAAGACACTCTTTATACTGTGAATGCAGAAACGAGGTTTCATAAATGAAAAAGAATAAATTAATTGGACTAACATCGATTTGCGTCGTGTTTGATCTGGTCTTCGACTCCCGTGAAACCATAGTCCATATACTTCCAATCTTTTCTTTTACGTGCTTCGCCAGCGTCTGTGAAAATTCCTTGTTAAACTCCTCAATAATTTGCCGTCCCGCATTCACAAACGCATCCAAAATATCTCGATACGCACTATCTTTCACATTCGACACGTCGCGTCTTATTAAGAATTCCGCCAATACATCCTTATCGCATTCGTTTAAAATGTATTTGTAAAACAGCATATTATCTTCTTCTCTTACCCGAATATTGTCTCGAACATGACGCAATTCCACGCGGTCCATATGATTGATGAAACGGTAAAATTTGAAAAAATAGCTTTCGGCGTCCGCCATCATTGTAAAAAACTTCTTGTTTGTAGTCTGAAAAGCATCATACGTCATGCGTGCGGTTTCATAATGCGACTCGCACTCTTCCTGGTTCTTAGCAAAATTATACACGTAGTTTGCGCGAATATACGAATACCTGGTGAAAGCAAACGTGATCTCCTTAATGGACGATATCGCGGCATAGTTGTCTTCTCGTCCGCACAGTGCGCCGATTTGGCCGCCCGTCTGCCTCATCCACTGGAAAAAATGCGGATTATGGACGTTCCCGGTCTCTATGGTTCCGCGGTTCCAACTGAACGCGGTCTTACATTCCACACACCACATCTGGTCACAACCGTCGATTTTCGATATGCGCGCGCCGCACTGGGGACACGGTTTCGAATTGCGTCGTAATTCCTCCGCCGTGGCCATGTCCTCCTCTTTACATGTGTGGTCTGCCTTTTCCCCGATGATTGACGCAAAACACTGGGCACACGTATATTTCTCGCACAGATCGCATTTATAGGAGGACGACAACATCCCGCGACATCCGTTTGACTGGCACGGCATCACAAATTTGCGCCGTTCTTCGCTGGACTTTTTCAATACTAGGTCCGGACTGTTGCGAATCGCGGTGATTTCCCTATATATATTACTGATTTCCTTGTGGAGCGCGTCGATCTTTTCCGTTTTCTTGCGGATCTCCAGTTCCGCCTTCTTTTGATTATTGTATATTATCGCATTCGCATAATGCTCCGACATTTTCGACAATGCGCTGTCGATTAGGATGTTTTTGCGATGGTCTCTATATTCGGTTTGCATGAATGACGCATTCAGGCTCGCTTTTAAAAACTCTAAGTCCCATTTCTTGCGGCATTTCATACAATGGGGCTCGGCGGTCGTGTTCGTCAAATATGTGCGCACACACTCTTTACACGCCGCATATTTACAGTCGTCGAACCGACATACAACTTCGGATTTGGTGGATTTGTTATATTTATCACAGCATACATTACACGCCATTTTTGTTAATACGATATATAATATAATATATAGCGTTGTGTATATATTATTTTGAAAACACTTATGAAAAATACCACCCGAAAGAAGAGAGATTCCAAGCTATGTGTCGTCTTTGATATAGATGAAACCATCCTCGTATATTTGAACACGGCCGAAAGATCGCGAAAATTTGTGGATAAGGACGTGTTTGACTATGCCGAAATCGAATTGAGCAACGGCAGCACCAGATATGTCGTTTTCCGCCCTGGGTTCATTGATTTTATCCGGTATGCAAAACGCCACCGTTTTTCCATAGCCATTTGGACATATGGCGATCGCCAATATGCCGATTTCATTGAACGCGTCATTTGCGAGCATTATGGGTTCAAGAAGAGCCCGTTTTTGTTTGTGTATTCGAGCGCGGAAATCAAAGAAGACGTCGACAAGGGGTTATATGAAAAGGATTTGCGCCGTATTTTTGAGGCGTTTCCGGGGCGTTTAACATCAAGCAACACCTTCTTGGTTGATAACAAGCCGTCCAATATATATCACGAAACAAATATGCACAATGGGTTTATTGTCGAGTCATTCTTAGCAGACGCTGATTCTATTGTGAGTGATCAGCTCTTCCAACTGTTACAGAAGATTTGCAATAAAATCATTAAGAAAAACCGCGCGTCGAATACGCCGATATTCGGCAAAGAGAACGTCCAGTCGATGGATTTAGCGCAATATTACCGGCAATATGTGAAGGGCGATGAAACCATTTCGGTGTTGAGCACTGACCGCCTCGATTACGACCAAAATTTTACCCTGATAAAGTAGTTATGGATGAAGACGCGATGATGA
>Ga0247722_10000872_pt1 | contig 17563 bp, 20 predicted proteins | sample MSEWelMarce3H_FC_FD_189094 | JGI IMG/M metagenome (GOLD analysis project Ga0247722, IMG submission 189094) | Subsurface sediment microbial communities from gas well in West Virginia, United States - MSEEL Well Study Marcellus 3H_FC | ecosystem: Environmental > Terrestrial > Deep subsurface >... | reverse complement strand
CAAGGGAGATAAAGGCGATAGCGGGACAAAACTGGTGTTGAAATGTGATTTTGTGTTTCTAAAAAAAGAAAAAAAGCTTTCTGAAATTTAGGTAATCTTTTAGTATCTTTGCGGGACATTAAAAATGTTGTTATGGAATCGGTTTTAGACAATACATTGCCTATTGGCAAGCCCAAATGGCTGAAGGTGAAGTTGCCAATTGGTGAAAAATATTCGGAGCTGCGAGGCTTGGTGGATAAATATAAGTTGAACACGATTTGTGCTTCGGGTAGTTGCCCTAATATGGGTGAATGCTGGGGCGAGGGTACGGCTACTTTTATGATTTTGGGAAATATTTGTACGCGTTCGTGTGGGTTTTGTGGCGTTAAAACGGGCAGACCCGAAACGGTGGACTGGGATGAGCCTGAAAAAGTGGCGCGGTCTATTAAAATTATGAAAATTAAACACGCCGTGATTACGAGTGTGGATAGAGATGATTTGAAGGATATGGGTTCCATTATTTGGTTGGAAACGGTGCAAGCGATAAGACGTATGAATCCGAACACAACTTTGGAGACTTTGATTCCTGATTTTCAAGGAAATACTAGAAATATTGACCGTATTGTTGAGGCAAAACCTGAGGTGGTTTCGCACAATGTGGAAACGGTGAGACGTTTGACTCGGGAAGTTCGAATTCAGGCAAAATATGATAAAAGTTTGGAGGTACTTCGGTATTTGAAAGAGCAAGGAATTCGTAGAACTAAATCGGGGATTATGCTTGGTTTGGGCGAAACGGAGGAAGAAGTAATTGAAACCATGAAAGATTTGCGTGCTGCAAATGTGGATATTGTAACGATTGGTCAGTACTTGCAACCGAGTAAAAAACACTTGCCAGTAAAAGAATTTATTACTCCTGAGCAGTTTGAAAAATATGAAAAACTGGGTAAAGAAATGGGTTTTAGGCACGTGGAAAGTGGTCCGTTGGTTCGTTCCAGTTATCATGCTGAGAAGCATATTTTGTAAGTTTATATGACAAACGAACAAACAGCTGTAAGGGCAACTTACTTTAGCTTGATTGGCAATACTGCGTTGGCAATAATCAAGGGATTGGCAGGTTTTTTTGGCAATTCGTATGCGTTGATAGCCGATGCCATTGAGTCAACAACTGATATTTTTTCGTCCTTTTTAGTTTTGTTTGGTATAAAATACTCCAATCGTCCTGCCGATGAAAACCATCCGTATGGACATGGCAGAGCTGAGCCGCTGATAACCTTTTTGGTGGTTGGTTTTTTAATCACTTCGGCAGTAATTATTGCACACGAAAGTATTATTAATATTCAAACGCCTCATAGTTTACCCAAAACTTGGACGCTGTTTGTGCTTGGCGCGATTATTATTTGGAAAGAAATTTCGTATCGAATCGTAATCAAGCGAAGTATAGAATCCAACAGTTCGTCGCTGAAAGCTGATGCTTGGCACCACCGTAGCGATGCAATAACTTCGGTTGCTGCATTTATTGGAATTTCTATTGCTTTGTTTTTAGGTAAAGGATATGAATCGGCAGATGATTGGGCAGCATTGTTTGCTTCTGTTTTTATTTTATACAATAGTTATTTAATTTTTAGACCTGCTTTGGGCGAAATAATGGACGAGCATTTGTATGACGATGTAATTGTATCTATTCGAAAAGTAGCCATTTCAGTGGATGGAATTATTGATACTGAGAAATGTTTTATCAGAAAATCGGGCATGAAATACCATGTTGATTTACATGCTGTTGTTGATGCAAAAATCACTGTAAAAGCCGGACATGATTTGGCCCATTTGTTAAAAGATACATTACGAACTGAACTTCCGGAACTTGGACACGTATTAATACATATTGAACCCAATGAATAAAATCAAAATAGCCATAAATGGATATGGTAGAATTGGGCGGAACCTTTTTCGCCTTTTATTAAATCACCCTCAAATTGAAGTTGTTGCCATCAATGACATTGCTGATGTAAAAACAATGGCGCACCTTACTAAATATGATAGTATTCATGGGGTTTTACCCAATAAAGTTTCGTTTACAAATGAATCGTTAGTAATTGACGAAAAATCGGTTCTGTTTTTTCATGAAAAAGAAATTTCGAATCTGAATTGGGGAAAATTGAATATCGACATTGTTATTGAATGCACGGGGAAATTTAAAACATTTGAAGAATTAAATAAGCACATTGAGGCTGGAGCCAAAAAAGTACTACTCTCTGCACCTTCAGAAGTGGATAGCATTAAAACCATTGTTTTGGGCGTAAACGAACACACGCTGGATGGTACTGAAACGATTGTTTCTAATGCGAGTTGTACCACCAATAATGCTGCGCCCATGATGCAGATAATCAATGATTTATGTGGTATTGAACAAGCCTATATTACAACGGTTCACTCCTACACTACCGATCAAAGTTTGCATGACCAACCCCATAAAGATTTGCGCCGTGCAAGAGGTGCAACCCAATCTATTGTGCCTACAACCACAGGAGCAGCGAAGGCATTGAGCAAAATATTTCCAAAATTGGAAGGTAAAATTGGTGGATGTGGTATTCGAGTACCTGTTCCAGATGGTTCCTTAACTGATATTACATTTAATGTTAAAAAAGCCGTAACCATTGAAGAAATTAATGCGGCTTTTTTAACGGCATCGCAAACTAATTTTAAAGGGATTTTGGATTACACCGAAGACCCAATTGTTTCAGTTGACATAATCGGGAATACCCATTCGTGTTTGTTCGATGCACAACTCACCTCTGTTATAGATAAAATGGTGAAAGTTGTAGGTTGGTATGATAATGAAATTGGATATTCATCGAGGTTGATAGATATGGTTTTGTTGTTATCAAAAAAAATGTAATCCAATATAAATCATTTGAAATTACAATTTGAAACATACTCCAATAACAATTGATCAAACTTTGCTTTGTCTTTAATAAAATTACTTTTTATTGGTAAATAATATAATTTACTGTTTTTCAAATGATTATCTAAACGAACAAAATCTTTTTCGGTTGTAATAAGAACTTCTTTTGATGTACTTTTTGAATTGATACTTTTCAAATCTGATTCAGAAAAAGAATGATGGTCAGCAAATGTGAGTAGTTCATCACTAGGCAAGGCTAAAAAATCAAAGAACGGTTTAGGTTTAGCAATACCTGCAATTAAAAGCTTCGATTTTTGTTTTATTTCTTCAATTTTTATCGAATTATTTGAATTAACAATTTCATCATGATAACCAATATAACTAAAAAACACAGGACAATTTACGTTCAATTTTTTTATAATAATATGTTGATCTTTCTCCGAAAGGTTTTGAGGGCATTTGGTTATAATAATGACATTTGCTCTGGAAGCTCCACTTTTGGACTCTCTTAAATTACCAGTAGGCAACATCAAATCATTACAATACAAATCATCAAAGCTAGAAAGTAAAATATAAAAACCCGCTTTTACCTTTCTGTGTTGGTAAGCATCATCAAGCAAAATAACATCCGGCTTGTTTTTTTGGGACAATAATTGTTGAATTCCATTACATCTATCGGCATCAACAGCAACTTGAATAGCTGGGAATTTTTTAAACATTTGATAAGGTTCATCACCAATCAAATTAGATGTAACATCTTGATTAGCAAGAATAAAACCCTTTGATTTTCGTTTATAACCTCTACTTAAAGTTGCAACTTTATAATTTGGCAAAAACAACCGAATTAAGTACTCAATTTGAGGTGTTTTACCTGTTCCGCCAACACTTAAATTACCAACAACAATTGTTGGTACAGAAAATGAACTCGATTTTAAAATAGAATGATCAAATAAAAAATTTCGGACAGTCGTTATACCTCCGTAAATAATTGAAAATGGAAAAAGTAAATATCGTAAAATAATCATAGCACGAAAGTAACATTTTTTTATCTTTGAAGCTCAAAAAAATTGTAGATTTAGAAAAAAAATAAATGAAAATAAAAAATATTATATCACTGTTAGAAGAAATGGCACCACTAGCCTATGCAGAGGATTTTGACAATGTAGGTTTATTAGTTGGTGATAAAGAGATGGAGTTAACAGGAGTATTAGTTTGTCATGATGCTTTGGAATCAGTAATTGATGAAGCCGTTGCAACTGCATGTAATATGGTGGTTTGTTTTCATCCGATATTATTTTCGGGATTAAAAAAAATAACTGGTAAAAACTATGTTGAACGTGCTGTAATAAAAGCCATAAAAAATGATATTGCCGTGTTTGCAGTGCATACCGCACTGGATAATCATTCCAATGGAGTAAACAAAATATTTTGTGATGCCCTCGGATTAGTAAACACTAAAATATTAATTCCGAAGGAAAATTATATAAAAAAATTGGTGACATATACTATTCCTGAAAATGTAGCACAAGTAAAGAAAGGATTATTTGAAGCTGGAGCAGGAAAAATTGGTAATTATGAAGAATGTAGTTTTATAACCACGGGAATAGGTAGTTACAAAGGCGGGGATAACAGTAATCCAGTAATTGGTGCCAGATATGAACTTGTTGAAGCCCAAGAGGTAAAAATTGAAGTTACATTTGAAAAGCACTTGGAAACACAGATAATCAAAGCACTAAAGGCAAATCATATTTATGAAGAAGTTGCATTTGAAGTTACTACATTAAATAATACGCATCAAAATGTGGGTTTAGGAATGATTGGTGAGTTAGAATTTGAAACCACAGAAAAGGAGTTTTTTGAATTAGTAAAAACCAAGATGGAATGCGGCGGGATTAGACATAGCGAATTTCTAAACAAGCCTGTAAAACGAATTGCAGTACTTGGAGGATCTGGAAGTTTTGCAATTTCTAATGCAAAAAATGCTGGAGCAGACGTTTTTTTAACCGCAGATTTAAAATACCATCAATTTTATGAAGCTGAAAAACAGATAGTTATAGCTGATATTGGACATTTTGAAAGCGAAAGATACACAAAAAACTATATTGTTGATTATCTTAAAGAAAAAATTACTAATTTTGCGCTTGCATTGCCTATTGGCAAAATCGTTTTATCGAAAGAGAATACAAATCCAGTTAAGTACTTATAAAATATGGCTACTACAAAAGAATTGAGCGTTGAAGAAAAATTAAGAGCGCTATATGATTTACAATTAATTGACTCAAGAATTGACGAAATTAGAAACGTTAGAGGTGAATTACCTTTAGAAGTTGAAGATCTAGAAGATGAAGTTGCTGGTTTATCAACCCGTTTAGAGAAATTACAAAACGATTTAGCGTCGAATGAAACTAGCGTAAAAGATAAAAAAACAGCAATTGAAAACCATCAAATTGCAATAAAAAAATATACCGAACAACAAAAAGATGTTCGTAACAATCGAGAATTTAATGCGTTAACTAAAGAAGTTGAGTTTCAAGAATTAGAAATTCAATTGGCTGAAAAACAAATTAAAGAGCTTAGAGCAAATGGCGAACACAAAAGAGAAGTAATTGCAACTTCTAAAGAACGCCTTGAGCAAAAAACAACTCACTTAATGCACAAAAAAGAAGAGTTAAACGACATCATGTCAGAAACGGCAAAAGAAGAAACTTTTTTATCTGAAAAATCAGCTGAATATGAAAGTAAAATAGAAGAACGTCTTTTAGCTGCCTACAAAAGAATAAGAAACAGCGTACGCAACGGATTAGCAGTTGTAAGTATTGAAAGAGGTGCTTCTGCAGGATCGTTTTTCACAATACCTCCTCAAATTCAAGTTGAAATTGCATCAAGAAAAAAAATTATTACTGATGAACATTCAGGAAGAATTTTAGTCGATGCGGGTTTAGCAGATGAAGAAAGAGAAAAAATGGAGAAAATATTTGCAAAAATGTAATACTATAAACCACGTTTAAAACGTGGTTTTTTTTTTAAAATAATATTTAAATCCTTAGACTTTGAAAAAAATACAATTTTATTTACTAACAAAATCAATTGGTTTATACATTAACCTATTAAGTTATATCAATCCGAAAAGAGCATTACAAACTACTTACACACTTTTTAGTAATCCACGTAAAGGAAAAGGGAAATTAAACATAAACAAGCTCCCAAAAACATTACAAAATTCAAAAATGACTGTAGAAACGTTTGACAAACATCAATTTTACAGTTATATTTGGGAAGGAAATCAGGATACTATCCTACTTGTACATGGCTGGGAAAGTAATGCATCACGATGGAAAAAATTATTGCAACACCTCAAAAAAACGGGAAAAACGATCATTGCAATTGATGCTCCAGGTCATGGATTAAGTAATTCAAATGAATTTAATGTGCCTACTTATGCACTTTTTATTGAACATATTGTAAAAAAATACAATCCAAAAACGGTCATTGGACACTCAATTGGAGGGAATGCTTTGGCGTTTTACCAACAAAAATATGCGCATAATTTTACAAAAATGATATTAATAGGCGCACCCTCAGATTTTGAAATTATTTTAAACAATTATTTTAAAATGCTAAGTTTGAACAAAAAAATTCAAAACAATTTTAAACAAATGGTTAAAGATAAGTTTGATATAATTACAGCTGATTTCAATGCCTCACATTATTTAAAGGAAACAACAATTGACGGAATCATTGCTCATGACAAACAAGATGATGTTGTTTTATACATTGAAGCACTTAAAATAGCAAACTCATGGAAAAACGCGCAACTTATTACAACCGAAGGGAATGGACATAGTATGCACGATCAAAATTTATATCAAAAAATTACAGCTTTTATTAACCAATAGCAGCCAAAAGTTACAGGCAAAATTCATAAATTTGCAAAATGGAAGAGAAACTCACTAGGTTAAACAAATTTTTATCAGAAACTGGATTTTGTTCACGCAGAGAAGCAGATAAACTCATTGAACAAGGATTAGTTACCCTTAACGGAATTGTACCTGAAATGGGTACAAAAGTTACTCCGAATGATGAAGTCCGCGTTAATGGAAAACTAATTCGTGAAAAAACAGCAAAAAATATTTATCTAGCCTTTAACAAACCTCCCGGAATTGAGTGTACAACAAATCTTGGGGTGGCAAATAATATTGTGGATTACATCAACTTTCCTGAACGAATATTTCCAATTGGACGATTAGACAAAGCCAGTGAAGGATTAATTTTTATGACTAACGACGGTGATATTGTAAATAAGATATTAAGAGCTAGGAATAACCACGAAAAAGAATATATAGTTACCGTAAATCGTCCCATAACTGATCGATTTATTGAACGAATGGCAAACGGAATCCCAATATTAGAAACCGTTACTCGTAAATGCAAAGTTGAACAAATCAGCAAATTTGTATTCCGAATCATTTTAACACAAGGACTAAACAGACAAATCAGAAGAATGTGCGAATACCTTGACTATGAAGTTACTGCATTAAAAAGAACCCGAATAATAAATATTTCATTAGATGTGCCTCTTGGTAGATTCAGACATTTAACTGAAAATGAAATTGAAAAATTAAACTTATTAATTGCGCCGTCAAGTAAAACCGAAGAAGCTAGTTTTTTGAAAAAAGACCTCAAATAGTTAGAAATAACTCATTTTTGAATTAAAATTTTACTTAAAAAATATTAATTCAAATAATTGACTAACAAACACTTAGATTTATTTTTTAAATTTATCAAAAATTTATTTAAAAAAAATCAAATTGTTGTGATTTCACATTTTTTTGCAATTTAAAGTCTAGTAAATTTGTCATGTTGAATTCAAATTTTAACATCTAAAAACAAACACACAAACTAAACGCCTAAATTAATAAACGTAAAAAATGTAAAAATGAATTTGGAAAATTCTAACTCAAAAAACATTGATCTCCCAATGGGTTTATCAGAATCAGAAACAAAAAAATTGTTTTCTGATAACCAAACTAGTATTATTTCAATTCTAAAAGAATGTTATATGGCTTTTGGTTTACTTGACATTATTGACAATTCAAACACCAGCAAAGTAATGAAAGTTAAAATAGAGGGTGTTCTAAAAAATTTAGGCACAATGGAACAACAAATTTAAAAAAGTTGTGAAATGACAACTTTTTTAAATATTTGAATTACTACATTTGCCAAAAGAAATACTATTAATTACTCGCCAATTACATTTATTATGGAAAAAACAAACAATTTATACCTGACTGGTTTAATTAAAAACGACTCGTATTTTGATTCTTTAACCTATTCAAATGAACGAAATCAAGAAAAAAAATCAAGTTTACATAAATCACAAAGCGATTTTATATTAAAGATTAGTGAAAAAATTGAAACAATTGAATCATTAATAATTCCCGAAACAGCAAGAGATTTAGTAGAGCTACTAAATAATTTACAAAATCATTTGTTTATTTCAGGCTGGAAATCCGCAATAGGAAGCAATCAAACAAAAGCAATTGAGAATAAATGGAATAATAAACTGTCTAATATTATTTTGCTTAAATATAATGTAGCATTAAAAAAATTAGAACAAAATTATCCTGAAAATGAATTTTTGGATGATTTTAAATTTTTATCTAAAAAATTGTCTTTCAAAAAGTTTCTTGATAATTTCGGAATATTTTAAAAAACACGTTGTATATAATTTATTTCTTGGTTTAAAGTAATGTTAAAAATTAGTTTCCATTACATAATCATCCATTATATAGCCGTTTCCAATATTAATTACAACTGAATCTATAATTGAAAAACCTATTTTTGAGTAAAATTGAATGGCCGAATTGTATTTATTCACATTTAACACTACGCCTAAGTTTTTGTTTTTGGAAGCTATAGAGATTACCTCATTAACGGCAAGTTTACCAAATCCTTTTCCTTGCAAATTTGGCAACATATATAACTTATGAAGTTTAGTTTTGTTAGAACCATCAAAATTTAACTCATAAGATGCATACCCAACATACTCATTTTCAATGGAAAATAACAAAAAAACTTGATTAGTCTCCAACTGTTTTTCAAGAGATGCGCAACTGTAAAAATGATTTAACATAAATTCGATTTGTTCAATCGAAAGTATATTTTTGTAGGCATCTAACCAAATAGTATTAGCCAATTGATGTACAATTGGCAAATCAGACTTGGATGCAGTTGTTATTTTCATTTATTTTAACCTTCTTAACTCTCTTGCTAACAATGTGTTTTTCAATAACATAGCAATTGTCATTGGACCAACACCACCAGGAACCGGAGTAATAAAAGACGCTTTTTTAGAAACATTATCAAAATCTACATCACCAGTAATTTTATATCCTTTCTCAGTAGTTTCGTCAGCTACACGCGTAATACCAACATCAATAATAACAGCTCCATCTTTTACCATTTCAGCTTTTAAGTAATTTGGTACTCCCAATGCAGTAATTATAATATCTGCCTGCACGGTAATTTCTTCAATATTTTTTGTGTAACTATGTGTCAATGTTACGGTTGAGTTTCCTGGAAAACCTTTGCGCCCCATTAAAATACTCATAGGTCTTCCAACGATGTGGCTTCTACCAATTACAACGGTGTGTTTTCCTTTGGTTTGAACATTGTAACGTTCTAATAATTCCAAAATTCCAAAAGGTGTAGCTGGAATAAAAGTGGTCATATCCAACGCCATTTTTCCAAAATTTTCAGGATGAAATCCGTCCACATCCTTACTTGGATCAATTGCCATTAATATTTTTTGCGTATCAATTTGCTCAGGTAGAGGTAATTGCACAATAAATCCATCTATTTGATCATTTTGGTTTAACTCTTCTATTTTTTTTAATAATTCAATTTCAGTAGTTGTACTAGGCATCTTTACTAAAGTTGATTCAAAACCAACTAATTCACATGCTTTTACTTTACTACCTACGTAGGTAAGACTTGCGCCATCGTTTCCAACAATAATTGCTGCCAAATGAGGCACTTTTTCATTGTTCTCTTTCATTTTATTTACTTCAACAGTAATTTCTGATTTGATGTCATTGGAAACTTTTTTTCCGTCTAATAATTCCATTTTTGTAGTTATTTTGTTGTGTTTTGTATTAAAAAAATAAGGCGCTAATTTGCGCCACTATTTGTTATTTCATTCCGTTCATCATTCGCATCATGTTTTTCCCTCCTGGTCCTTGCATCATTTTCATCATTTTACTCATTTGTTCAAACTGTTTCATCAGTTGATTAACCTGTTCCATTTTGGTTCCTGACCCTTTTGCAATTCGGGTTTTACGTTTCATATCTATCAAAGAGGGTTTGCTTCTTTCCTTAGGAGTCATTGAATGTATAATTGCTTCAATGTGTTTAAAAGCATCGTCTTCAATTTCAACATCTTTAAGGGCTTTACCTGCACCAGGAATCATTCCGACAAGGTCTTTCATGCTACCCATTTTTTTGATTTGTTGAATTTGAGCTAAGAAATCATCAAATCCAAATTCGTTTTTGGCGATTTTCTTTTGTAATTTTCTTGCTTCTTCTTCATCATATTGTTCTTGAGCTCTTTCTACTAATGAAACAACATCACCCATCCCCAAAATACGTTCGGCCATACGTGCGGGATAGAACACGTCAATGGCATCCATTTTTTCGCCTGTACCAATAAATTTGATGGGTTTATTTACTACAGACTTGATAGAAATGGCAGCTCCACCACGTGTATCACCATCTAGTTTGGTAAGAATTACTCCGTCAAAATTTAATCTGTCGTTGAAGGCTTTAGCTGTATTTACGGCATCTTGTCCCGTCATGGAATCCACAACGAAAAGAGTTTCGTGGGGTTTAATTGCAGCATGTACGTTTGCAATTTCGTTCATCATTTGTTCGTCAACGGCTAAACGTCCTGCGGTATCTACAATTACAACATTGAAACCGTTGGCTTTTGCGTAAGCTATTGCGTTTTCAGAGATTATGACTGGATTTTTATTGTCAGGTTCGGCATATACTTCAACGCCTATTTGACCACCAACAACTTTTAATTGGTTTATGGCGGCTGGTCTGTATATGTCACAAGCTACCAAAAGTGGTTTTTTGTTCTTTTTTGTTTTAAGATAATTGGCTAATTTACCTGAGAAAGTAGTTTTACCTGATCCTTGTAATCCCGACATTAAAATAACAGTTGGGTTGCCTGAAAGGTTTACTCCTGCTGCATCACCTCCCATTAATTCGGTCAATTCGTCTTTTACAATTTTGACTAAAAGTTGACCTGGTTGAAGTGTAGTTAATACATCTTGCCCAATTGCTTTTTCTTTTACTTTTGTTGTAAAATCTTTGGCTATTTTAAAGTTAACGTCGGCATCAAGAAGTGCGCGTCGAACTTCTTTGAGTGTATCGGCTACGTTAACTTCTGTTATTTTTCCGTGTCCTTTTAGGATGTGAAATGCTTTATCTAATTTGTCGCTTAAATTATTGAACATGATTTGTTATTTTAGAGTTGCAAATATAGGATTTTTAGAATTTATTTTTTTGATTTTCTTAGGGTTTTGATGAAAATTTTATAGGTAATCAATAACCTTAATCATTTAGCCCTGATTGAGCCGATATCCTTGTTGTTTTTTTTTTCAAAAAACAACAAGATAAAGGCGAAAGCAGGAATGACCATTACGGATAAAGCCCGAGCCTGTTGCTATTGAAAATAAAAAAAACCACTTAATTTAGTGGTTTTAATTGAAATTATTTGATTTTAATTTTTTTCGAAGGTTAGATAATCGGTGCCACCGTTACCACTGCTTACATCTATAAGTTGGATTTTTGTGTCTGTTCGAGAAATGATATCCCAATCGTCAGAAAGGTCCTGAAAGTTGGCTGGGGAGGCAAAAATTATATTAAAATCGAGGTCGGAAAGGCTGTCGTCGTTGCTGTTTGAGTCGGTCACAGACCATGTTCCGGTATAATTATTGGTTGAATTTGAAGCTGTTAATGAATTATTTGCACCAAAAGTGAAATTGTACCCAGTGAAATTGGATGTTTTTACAGTTCCTGAATCATTGTAAAGTGTTATTTTCCAGGTACCTGAGGTCACTGTTGTGGTTACTTGTGTTTGATTATTGGACGAACTAGAAGAATCGTCTTTGCTGCAGGTTGATGCAATATTTAGTAGAAAAATACAGCTCAAAAATGGAATTAGTTTGATGATTTTCATAAGTTTGGATATTTTTTGTTTGATTTTCAAAAATACATTTTTTTTTGAAAGTGTATGTTTTTTTTTATTTTTTATTTACATTCTATCGGGAACATTAATACCTAAAAGACTAAATGCCAGTTTTATAGTTTGCGCTACTTTATCTGATAATTGAACTCTGAATGTTTTTCTGATTTCATCCTCTTCGCCCAAAATTGAAACGGTTTGATAAAAAGAGTTGTATTCTTTCACTAATTCATACGTATAATTTGCGACCAAAGCTGGGCTGTGATTTTTGGCTGCATTTTGGATTACCTCAGGAAAAAGTTCCAATTGTTTGATGAGTTCTTTTTCTTTTGGGTGCAAAATTGTGCTGCAATTTTGAGAATAATCGAATTCAGCTTTTCTTAAAATAGATTGAATTCGGGCATACGTATATTGTATGAAAGGCCCTGTGTTTCCAGCAAAATCAACCGATTCTTCGGGATTAAAAAGGATTTGTTTTTTGGGGTCAACTTTTAATATATAATATTTAAGAGCTCCTAAACCAATGGTTGTGTATAACTCGTCTTTTTCTTGTTGAGAGTAGCCTTCAAGTTTACCTAATTCTGAAGCAATTGCACCAGCCGTTTGGGTCATTTCTTGCATTAAATCGTCGGCATCTACTACGGTTCCTTCTCTTGATTTCATTTTTCCTGACGGTAATTCGACCATTCCGTAAGATAAATGATAGAGATTTTCTGCCCATTCAAAACCTAATTTTTTAAGGATTAAAAAGAGTACTTTAAAATGGTAATCTTGCTCATTTCCGACGGTATATACCATTCCGCCAACATCAGGAAAATCTTTTACACGTTGAATCGCAGTGCCAATATCTTGGGTCATGTAAACTGCTGTACCATCCGAACGTAGTACAATTTTTCTGTCTAAACCATCTGCTGTTAAATCAATCCAAACCGAGCCATCTGGGTCTTTTTCAAATATGCCTTTTTCAAGTCCGAATTGAACTACTTCTTTACCTAAAAGATAGGTATTTGACTCATAATAATACGAATCAAAATCTACACCCAAGTTTTTATATGTTTCGGCAAATCCGTCATAAACCCATTGGTTCATTGTTTTCCAAAGTTCAATAACTTCAGGTTTTCCTGCTTCCCAGTCAAGTAGCATTTGTTGTGCTTCCAGAATAATTGGGGCTGATTTTTTTGCTTCTTCTTCAGTTTTTCCTTCTGCGATGAGTAATGCAATTTCTTGTTTGTAAATTTTATCAAATTCAACATAAAAATTACCAACTAATTTATCGCCTTTTAATCCAGAATTGGCAGGTGTTTGACCATTTCCAAACTTTTGCCAAGCTAACATCGACTTACAAATATGAATCCCTCTATCGTTGATGATTTGCGTTTTATATACTTTTTTTCCAGATGCTTTGATAATTTCTGCTACAGAATATCCCAATAAATTGTTACGTACATGTCCTAAATGCAAAGGTTTATTGGTGTTTGGCGAAGAATATTCGACCATCACTGCTTTGTCTGATGGGTTTGGAGTTCCGTAACCAAAAAGGTCGTTTTGACGAATGTTATTGAAAAAATCTAAATAATAATCATCTGAAATAACAATGTTTAAAAAACCAGCTACCACATTAAAAGAGGTAACTTGCGAAACATTTGCAACCAAATAGTCGCCAATTTTTGTACCTATTTCAACCGGATTTCCTTTTATTACTTTTAATAATGGAAAAATTACCATGGTAACATCTCCTTCAAAATCTTTCCTTGTAGCTTGAAATTCTACTTTTTCGATGGTTACACCAAAGGTTGTTTGAACCGCCGTACTAATATGTGGCTGTAAAATTTCTTGTAAAGTCATAATTTTGCTATTTATTTTGAGTGTGCAAAGATACTATTAAATTATTATTTTTTTATTTCAAAAAGGGGTTGAATGATACAAAATAAAAAAAACCTCGAAAATAAATTTCGAGGCTCATTATTGTATATATAAAACTACCATTTTATAATGGCACTTGCCCATGTAAATCCGCTTCCAAAAGCTGCCAAAACAACGGTGTCGCCTTTTTTAATTTTGCCCAATTCCCAAGCTTCTGTTAAAGCAATCGGGATGGATGCTGCAGTGGTGTTTCCGTATTTTTGAATATTATTAAACACCTGATCATCAGTAAGTTTAAATTTTTGTTGGATAAACTGTGATATTCGTAAATTGGCTTGATGCGGAATCAACATATTTATATCCGAAACCTGAAGATTGTTAGCTTGCAATCCTTCATTGATTACTTCACTAAATCGAACTACTGCATTTTTAAACACAAATTGACCATTCATGTAAGGTAAATAACTTTCGTCATTAGGGTCGTTGTCTGCCAAAATATCGGTTACCCATCTACCGCCCATTCCTGGTGCTTTTACGATTAATTCTTCGGCATGTTGCCCTTCAGAATGTAAATGAGTTGACAAAATTCCTTGAGTTAAATCTTCCTCTCTACTCAAAACGGCTGCTCCTGCCCCATCACCAAAAATTACGGACACACCTCTACCTCTATCGGTCATATCTAGTCCTACTGAATGCACCTCAGAACCAATAACCAAAACGTTTTTGTACATACCCGTTTTGATGTATTGATCAGCAACCGAAAGTCCATAAACAAATCCTGAACATTGATTACGAATGTCAATGGCGCCAACGGTTCTCAATCCCAAATCGCGTTGCACAAGCACACCTGGACCTGGAAAATAATAATCGGGGCTCAAGGTTGCGAACACCACAAAATCAATATCTTCATTTGATAATCCTGAACGTTCAATAGCTATTTTAGCGGCTTTAACGCCCATTGTAGTCGTGGTATCTTCCCCACGAATAATGTGACGACGCTCCTGAATACCCGTTCGTTCCTGAATCCAAGCATCGTTGGTATCCATTATTTTTGATAAATCGTCGTTGGTAACAATATTTTCAGGAACGTAATAACCAAGTCCTGTTATTTTTGAATGATACATAGTAGTAAAGTTAGTTTGCAATACAAATTTAATTTAATTTTTATAAAACGACTTGTTTTAGACTATAATTTTATTAAAAAAACGTTCGATCCAATTGGCAAATCGGAAAAATGTTCAAAAAAAAGCGTTTTATTTCCAATGACTGACTCAATCAAATAACAATTCCCTCTGAAATAGTTTTTTGTGACACACACATTCAAATCAGATTGGGGTACAACTTTCAATTGATGTGGGTAACATAACTCAATACCATTTGGAGTTTCTATTTGATTTACATCGCCAAATAAAGAAGCTATATAGGGATTTTTTAAAGCTGTAAAGAGATTTTTGGGTGTATCAAAAGCCGCGATTTCACCTTTATTTAAAACCAAAACTTCGTCAGCAAAAGACAGTACATCTGTACTATCATGAGTAGCCATAATTGTAGTAATCTGATTTTGTTTTAAATAACTAAAAAGTCTACGTCGCAAACTGTTTTTTCTCGAATTATCTATATGACTAAAAGGCTCATCAAGTAACAACACTTCAGGCTCCAAAGCCAAAACTCGTGCAATTGCTACTCGTTGCATTTGACCCCCACTCAAAAATTTAGCTTTTGTATGTGCAAAGTCGCTCATTTCAACAACGTCTAACAATTCATTAATTCGTTCTTGTTTTTTTTCAAAATCAACGTTTGACAAGTATTTTCCAACATTTTCAGCAACGGTAATAAATGGCATCAAATCAAAATCTTGCGCCAAATATTTCATAAAATCCATCCCAGGAATCAAATTAAACTTTGGACCTAGCACTTCCACATCGTTCCAAAAAATTTGCCCTTCATCCAAATCATACAGACCATAAATCAATTTTAACAAGGTGCTTTTTCCGCAACCACTTTCGCCAATAATTGCCAAATGATTACCTCTATTTAATTTAAAATCAATGGCTTTCAGAATCAAATCTGAATGGTATGAAAAAAAAATTTGATGTACCTGAAGCATTATTTTATTACTTAAAAAAGACAAATTTAATTCAATATTTATTGTAAAAGGACAGTTTTAAAAAAAATAGTTGTTTGAAGTACATTTTAATTTTTTTAAATTCAACAAAAATAGTACTTTTGCACCCAATTTAAAACAAACAAAAAATGGCTACAAATAGAACATTTACAATGATCAAACCTGATGCGGTTGAAAAAGGACACATCGGTGGAATACTAAACATGATTACAGAAGGTGGTTTCAAAATCGTTTCTTTGAAATTAACTCAATTAACTGTTGCCGATGCTCAAAAATTTTATGCAGTGCACTCAGAAAGACCTTTTTATGGTGAATTAGTTGAATTTATGTCACGCGGACCAATCGTTGCTGCAATTCTTGAAAAAGAAAATGCGGTAGAAGATTTCAGAACATTAATTGGTGCTACCAACCCAGCAGATGCTGCCGAAGGTACCATCCGTAAAAAATACGCAACTTCAATTGGAGAAAATGCCGTTCACGGTTCAGACTCTGACGAAAATGCAGCTATTGAAGGAGCTTTCCACTTTGCAGGAAGAGAGCAATTTTAATCAATATCTATTTACTAAAAAATCCATTTCAATCGAAATGGATTTTTTTTATCTCAAAACCAAATCTTTAACCACTTCCCTGCGCAATTCCTCATTAAGCATAGCAATAATTTTGTCCTTACCATAACTCAATTCTTCACGCAAAACCGAAGAGGATAAAGAAACATAAAGCGTACTTCCTTTTAGCTCAACACCTTGCGTGTAATGGTTTACGCCATTACCCATCAACGATTTCCATGCCGTAACAACCTCCACTTTATCAATCCCAAACGTCAACTTATTTTGCTCAATTATCAGTTGTAAAACATCCGAAATTGGACTCTCATTACTAAATCTTTTGGCCATTATTTAAGTGAAAAAGGAGTTAAACGCTTGTAATGATAAACCATTTTTGAATCATTTTTTATAACCAAAACACTATCTCTAATTTCAATTATTTCTTCACTCCATTTGCTATAAGGGGTAGCGCATTTCAATATAACTTTATCCCCTTTCACAACCTCAATCGACTGCGAAACATTGGTAACCAAATACTTACCGTCCAATTGCGGATACACTTTTTTCCGAAAACCTTTCAAATTTTTCAATTCAAAAAAATCAACCGATTCATTCACTTTATACTCTTTTTTGCCTCCTTCAGCCAAATCAACATACGTAATTTCCCAATAACCATTCAGCTTTTCAAGGTCCGCCAACTCAATATCCTGCTTACAAGAAACCAAAGCTAAAAACAAAAATAAACCACCTATTTTCTTCATATTCAATTATTTAATTTATTTGGGCGTGCCCTTGTTGCAAATCGTTTAACCAAAACAAATCGTTTATCTAAGCAACAAGGTCGGGCTGTCCGCTATATCTCTTGTTCCGCTGCCGCTACACAAGAGGATGCCGCTTCC
>Ga0247722_10000871_pt1 | contig 17573 bp, 11 predicted proteins | sample MSEWelMarce3H_FC_FD_189094 | JGI IMG/M metagenome (GOLD analysis project Ga0247722, IMG submission 189094) | Subsurface sediment microbial communities from gas well in West Virginia, United States - MSEEL Well Study Marcellus 3H_FC | ecosystem: Environmental > Terrestrial > Deep subsurface >... | reverse complement strand
TTGGTCTTCGCTTTGAATATTTTGTTCACCAGCAGCACCTACAATATCTACTAATCCGGCTTTATTTACCTTATAATTTACTACTTTAGCGGCTAACCGAATGGAATTAATAATGCGTGATAATTCTCCCGTTGAATATTGAAATGAATTTTGATGTTCAATGATAAATTCGCCTAATGTTCTGTTTCTTTCTTCCATTACGAAAACGTTGTAGTTGTATTTTTGTGCAAATATCGTGAATTTTGTGAAAAGAGCATATTAAATTGAAAAGATGTTTAAGTAAATTTTACTTTTGTAAAAAATAAAAAAATGATAATCAGAAAAGCTACTGAAAAAGACATGCCTTTTGTATTAGAATTAATACAAGAATTAGCTACTTTTGAAAAAGAACCCGATGCTGTAGTGGTTACTGTTGCAGATTTAGTTCGTGATGGTTTTTCTGAACATCCGCTATTTCATTGTTATGTAGCCGAAAAAGAAAATACAATCATCGGAATGGCATTATTCTATTACCGCTATTCCACATGGAAAGGAAAAACCATACATTTGGAAGATTTAATTGTTAAAGCAGATCAACGAGGAACGGGTGCCGGTTTTGCCTTATACAAAGAAATCATCAAACAGGGTAAAAAAGACAAGGTGCGCCGCATCGAGTGGAATGTGCTAGACTGGAACACACCAGCCATAGCATTCTATGAAAAATCGGGCGCCAAAGTTTTAGAAGATTGGCGTGTGGTGCAAATGGATGAAAGTGGAATAGAACGATTTTTGATTAAAGAATAACGATTTAAGATTATTGAAATAAATACTAATTGACACATTGGCTAATTGCCATATTGACTAATTGAACTCATGAAAATATTCAAATTTGGAGGAGCATCAGTTAAAGATGCCGAAGGCGTAAAAAATGTATTACATGTTTTAAAAACGGTAGGACATGAAGATGTTTTATTAGTAATCTCAGCCATGGGAAAAACTACCAACGCACTTGAAGTGGTTATTGCAAACTATTTTGAAAAATCGAAAGAATTACACGCTTCGCTTCAAGAGGTTAGAAAATATCACAATCAAATTTTATTAGATCTATTTGATGACGAAGATCATGAAGTATTTTTTGACGTAAATGCTCATTTTGATGATTTAGAATATTTCATTAGAAGTAATAAATCGCCCAATCACAGTTTTGTATATGACCAAGTAGTAAGCATTGGTGAATTAGTTTCAACTACCATTATAAGTCACTATTTCAACTACTGCGGATTAAAAAACAATTGGATTGATGTGCGCCAATTCATTAAAACTGATGCTAATTATAGAGACGGACAAGTCGATTGGGAAACCACTCAAAAACTAATCTCAAAAGGCATCAAGAAAAAATCATTGAACATTACTCAAGGATTTTTGGGTTCGGATGACAATAATTTCACCACTACTCTAGGTCGAGAAGGTTCTGATTACACGGCTGCCATTTTTGCGTATTGTTTAGGTGCTGAAAGTGTTACCATTTGGAAAGACGTGCCCGGCGTTTTAAATGCCGATCCAAGATATTTTGAAAATGCAGTTTTGTTGAACCAAATTTCGTACAGAGAAGCGATTGAGTTAGCGTTTTACGGTGCTTCAGTAATTCACCCAAAAACGTTACAACCGCTTCAAAAAAAGGAAATTCCATTGTATGTAAAATCGTTTATCAATCCAACTTTAGCCGGAACAAGCGTTTCAAAAGGAGCCGATTTAGAACCACAAACTTCGTGTTTTATTTTAAAGAAAAACCAAATGTTGTTGTCGTTATCATCGATTGATTTTGATTTCATAATGGAGAACAACATCAGTGAAATTTTTGCTTTGTTTTCAAAATATAAAATTAAGGTGAATTTAATTCAAAACACGGCAATTAGTTTCTCGGTTTGTATCGAAGATAAATACAACCAATTTGAAGAGTTACGAAAAGTATTAGCAAAAAAATTCAAAGTTTCCTATAACGAAAATGTATCGCTATACACCATTAGACATTTTGACGAAAACGCTGCAAAAGTAGTAGAAACCAATAAAACAATATTGTTGCGCCAAATTTCGAGAGAAACGATGCAAGTGATTACGAAGGAGTAGTTTAAAAAATCTAACGGTAATCTTGTCATTCCGAAGCATGAGGAATCTCATAATGTGATGTTTCCTTGCGTCAACATGACAAGATTGTGTTTTTTACTTTTCAAGAAATAACTCAAAACTTTCCAACAATAAATACTACTTTTGATGATTCGGAGTTATAGTATTTATGCAAAAAATTGTTTTTTTAGTGGGATTTTTTTTCTGTGTTTTGAGCGGTTTTGCTCAAGAGACACTACAATCGTATCCTACTAAAAAAATTGCGTTTTCAAAAGACACCATTTCGATAGAAAAATTCAGCTTAAACAATTCTTTTTTTGAGATAAAAGACAACAAAGGTTTAGTAATTGACCCCAGTTTTTACCAAGTAAATTTTCAAAAAGGAACGTTGGTTTTTACCAAAGAAATCAATACTTCCGATTCATTAATCGTTCGTTATTCGAAATTTCCAGAGTTTTTAACCAAAACGTATTCTATTTTTGATGATGATAAAGTGGTTTCCAATGAAGCTGGGAAATTAGTTGTTTTCAAAAAAGACAAAAACACTAGATTCAAACCCTTTGACGGATTGAATACTTCGGGAAGTATTACTCGAGGAATTACCATTGGAAACAATCAAAACACGGTAGTGAATTCCAATTTAGATTTGCAAATCACCGGAAAAATTTCGGACAAAGTGAGTTTGCGTGCTTCCATTCAAGACAGTAATATTCCGTTGCAAGAAGGCGGTTATTCACAAAAATTAGATGAATTTGACCAAATTTTTATCGAACTATTTTCGGACAAATGGAACATTCGCGCTGGTGATTTATTTCTAGAAAATAGAAAATCGGCATTCCTTAATTTTAACAAAAAAGTACAAGGTTTATCGACCCGTTTTTCCTTTGGTACACCCGATAAAAAAACCGAAGTAGTGGCAGCAGGCGCTTTGGTGCGTGGGCAATATGCACGAAGCACTTTCACAGGGCAAGAAGGCAATCAAGGGCCTTATAAATTGCGCGGCAATAATAACGAATTGTACGTTTTAGTGATTTCGGGTTCGGAACGAGTGTATGTGAACGGAATTTTAAAAACACGTGGAGAAAACAACGATTACATCATTGATTACAATGCTGGAGAAATCATTTTTACCTCTTTATTTCCGATTACTTCCGAAATGCGAATCAACGTTGAATACCAATACACCGATAGAAATTTCACACGATTTATTACTTATGGAGGCATTTCGCATGAGCGAGAAAATTGGCAAATTGGCGGTTATGTTTATTCGGAAAGTGATGTAAAAAATCAACCGTTGCAGCAAAATTTATCATCGGAACAAATTGCTATTTTGCAAAATGCTGGTGACGCTATTTCATTAATGAATGGGCCTTCAGCTTATTTAGATTCGTATTCTGAAAATAAAATTTTGTACAAAAAAGTGCTCATTGGTGCCGTGGAAGTATTTGAATATTCAAATAATCCGAGTGACGAATTGTACAATGTGCGTTTTTCATTGGTAGGAACTAATCAAGGAAATTACATCTTGGTCAACAATCAAGCGGTAGGAAAAATTTATGAATATAGAGCGCCAATTGGAGGCATTCCGCAAGGGAATTATGAACCAATTATTAGTTTGATTGCGCCTACAAAAATTCAAATGGCAACTGTTTTAGGAAAATACAATCCGAGTGAAAAAACACTTTTAGATTTTGAATTTGCATTGAGCAATAGCGATCAAAATTTATATTCCAGTAAAGACGATGCTAACAATAAAGGGGTTGCAGGAAAATTAAATGGAAAACAACGTCTTTTTGATGGCAAAACAAAGTTGGATGCCTTTGCAAATTATCAATTCATTCAGGAGAATTTTAAACCGATTGAACGTTTGTATAACATCGAATTTAACAGAGATTGGAACATAACTTCGCCTTCGTTGGGAAACCAAAGTTTTTTGACTTCAGGATTGGATTTTAATTTCAACAGTAAAGGAAAAGCGCTGTATCAGTTTGAAAACTTAACTTTTGGCGATGCTTTTTCGGGAAATAAACACACTTTATCAGGAAGATATGCTGCACAAAATTGGATGATTTGGAGTAATTCAAGCGTTATGAAAAGCGATTCTGAACTATCCTATTCGTCTTTTACTCGAAGCCAAAATCGGTCGTCTTATAAAGTTGGTAAAAACTGGGTGGGTGCTACGGTGAATTTAGAAGATAATTCCGAAAAATTGAAAACAACCAATACCTTTTCGGCCTTGAGCCAGCGTTTTATAGAATATGGTGGATTTATAGGAAGAGGAGATTCAACGAAGGTTTTTGTGGAATTGGGATTTTTGCAACGCCAGAATGATAGTTTGCAAAACAACCGAATTGAGCGAGTAAATCATTCAAATTCCTACTACTTAAAATCGCAATTAATTAAAACCGAAAAAAGCAATTTGAGTGTATTTTTAAATTATCGCACCTTGAAATATGAAGATTCAAACTTAAAAGACGAGCCATCATTGAATTCAAGAATTTTGTATTCCGACAGATATTTTGGACAATTGGTACAAACTACAACTGCTTATGAAACCAGCTCAGGAACCATTGCGCAGCAAGAATTTACCTATTTACAAGTAGAGCCAGGGCAAGGCGTTTACCTATGGAATGATTATAACAGCAATGGAATTCAAGAATTACAGGAATTTGAAATTGCGCCTTATCCCGATTTAGCAATTTATGTTCGAGTGTTTTTACCCAATCAAGTTTTTGTGAGAACCCATCAAAATAAATTTTCACAATCGATTAATCTAAATTTTAATCAATGGCAAAACGAGAAAGGTTTTAAAAAATTTGCTTCACACTTTTACAATCAAACTTCGTTATTAATCGACCGGAAAATCAAAAGAAATGAAGGTAATTTTGATTTGAATCCGTTTTCAAAAGAGCAAGAAGAATTGATTGGTTTGAATACGAATTTTAGAAACAGTTTGTTTTTTAATCGAGGCAAACAACATCATTCCACCACCTATTCTTTTTTGTTAAACGAAAGTCAGAACTTACTTTCTGTGGGAAGTGTTTCGGCAACAAACAAATCGCATCAGCTGCAATACCAACATTTGGTTCAAAAAAGTTGGCTGTTCAATTTCTCGGGAAATACTATTCTTACCAAATCTAATTCAGAAAATTATCCCAATAGAAATTTTGAGATTGAAAGTTTTCAAATTGAACCAAAAATTGGGTATTTGTTTTCTAAAAATGCAAGTTGGGATATTTTTTACGAATTTCAACAAAAGGAGAATAAAATTGGCGCTTTGGAGCGTTTAACACAAACCCGATTTGGAACATCTTTTACTTATAATAGTGAAAAAGGATTTAGTATGAATGGCGAATTTTCGATGTATTCTAATTCCTATGATGGAAATGCATTATCAGCGGTTGGTTTTCAAATATTAGAAGGTCTTCAACCTGGAAAAAATCAAACATGGCGATTATTGCTTCAGAAAAATTTAACCCAATTTTTAGACCTAAACATCAACTATCAAGGCAGAAATAGTGAAAGCAGTAAAACCATTCATACGGGAAATATTCAATTAAGAGCGTTTTTTTAGTTAATATTTAGATTAATTCTACATTTCTCCTTAATTTTACAGACTACCCAAATATATATTATACGATGTCAAAGAAAATATTATTTATATTATTACTGATTTCAAGTGTAAATTATGCGCAATTAAGCAATAAACATTGGATTCCGCCTATTCATGTAAGAGATGGGGAAAACATGAATATAACTAACAATTCATTTGGCATTGAACATTTCCTATATCTTTCAACACCCGAAATCACTCCTTTTGCAGTAACCGTAACAGACGGTAGTGGTATTCCGATTGCTGGTTCACCATTTACTATTTCACAAGGAAACCCTCAATCGGTTGCTATAGGCGATATACAACCTTCAGTAATGTTGTTATCACAAGCAGATTTAAATATTCCAAAATCAAATAAAGGATTAATTTTAAAAGGAGATGGGAACAGTGAGTTTTATGCTAGTTTTCGAATGCGTGCTCTAAATCATGCTGAAATTTTGGTTTGTAAGGGAATTGATGGAGCAGGCATAGCTTTTCGACTAGGAAGTCTACCCATGAATCAAGCAGGAGGAGTGCGTAATTTTATGGCTAGTTTTATGGCTACCGAAGATAATACAACGGTGATTTTAAGTGAATATGATACTGGTGTTGTCTTTGAGTCGTTAGCAGGAAATATTACGGATGATGTTCAAACATTCAATTTAAATGCAGGAGAATCGGTAACGGTTTCTGGATATACCGATTTTAGTCCAAATTTAACTGGATTTGTGGGTGCTTTACTTACTTCCACCAAACCTATAGTTGTAAATACTGGGAATGCTACGGGAGGAATGTCAACTCCTACTGCTGGACAAGATTTTAATTTGGATCAAATTGTTCCTGTAAATATAGTAGGAGACGAGTATATTGTAGTTAAAGGGAATGGATCCGATTTACATGAACGCCCTCTTATAATTGCTACACAAGATAACACCCAAGTTTTTATCAATGGGAATACAACAGCTGCTGCTACACTTCTTAATGCAGGCGATTATTTTTTAGTGCCTAGTTCATTTTATTCTGGAACTGTCAATCAAAATATGTTTATTTCAAGTGATAAACCTGTTTATTTATATCAAATTATTGCTGGGGCAATTTCAGATGCTACTTCTGGCTTAAATTTTATTCCACCTTTAAGTTGTTTTTGGCAAAAAAATGTGGACTTGATTCCTAATTTCAATTCTATTGGTTCTACAAATTATCCTAACAGCGAAATTATTGTAGTAACCGAAACGGGGTCAACAGTATCGATTAATAATGTGCCTACAACTGCAACTCCACAATTAGTAACAGGCAACCCAAATTGGGTAACCTATCGCATCAATGGTCTTTCTGGAAATGTAAAAATCGAATCTACGGGAGCATTAGCTGCAGGCGTATTTGGAGCAAGTGGTGCTGCAGGGTTTGGAGGTTATTATTCTGGTTTTGGAAGTTTACCCAGAAATACTGAAGTTACTGTATGTTCAAATGAAACTGTAAATTTATTTGACGCTATTACTGGTAACCCTGAGCCTAATGGTACTTGGACAATTCCTACTGGCGCACAACCTTTAAATGGTAATGATTTTACAGGCACAATTAATACTCCTGGAGATTATATTTATACGTTTAGTAAAATTTGTGATAATTCTAATTTAGTAATTCCAGTAACAGTAACCGTAAACGTTGAACAAGCACCATTTGTAGGGACAAACAACTTATTCTCTATTTGTAAAAATGATACTTCGGTGGATTTATTTACTTTATTAGGAACAGGTGTAACTACAGGAGGTACATGGTCTCCGGCTTTAGCTTCTGGAACTGGCATGTTTAATCCAGCAATTGATGTGAGTGGGACTTACACCTATACTATTCAAGGGAATGCCATTTGTCCAAATGTATCTGCAACAATTACTGTAACTAATAATGATTTCCCGGTGATTACCCCAATATCAAATTTTGAGTTATGTGATGATGCGGCTGACGGTAACGATACAAATGGAAGTGTTAATTTTGATTTAACTCTAAAAAATTCGGAAATTTTAGGCTCACAAACTGGCATTACAGTTACGTATCATTTAGATCCAAATGAAGCATTAAACGGGCAAAATGCTATTACTAACCTAAACACTTCAAACAGAATAATTCATGTTCGATTAACTAACAATGTTACGGGTTGTTTTTCAACTACTTCATTTAATTTGGTTGTAAAACCGCTACCTATAGTAAACGCAGTTGTTGCATTAAAACAATGTGATATTGATAGTGATGCCGTTACCGATTTCAATTTAACACAAGCAAACATTAAAATTTCAACCGATGCAACTTTTGTTTATAGTTATCATAACTCACCGCTTGGCGCTCTAAACAATACAGATTTTGTTACCAATGAAATTGTTTTTAATGCCGGGAATGGATCACAGGTTTGGGCAAGAATTACTAATACTTTAGGGTGTTCTCGTGTTGCTCAAGTTAATTTAATAGTATCTGCAACTACGATTCCTCAAACGTATTCTTATACAATTCCTGCTTGTGATGATTACCTAAGTGCTTCAGATCCAGATAATGATGGAATAGACTATTTTGATTTGACCGAAATTGAACCTTTATTATTAATACAATTTCCTAGTGGACAATCCTATACTTACAGTTATTATTTAAATGAAGCGGATGCTACTGCTGAGCAGAATCCAATTATAAATATCACTAATTTTAGAAATACACTTCCAAACAACCAAACAATTTGGGTGCGAATTGAAAGTACCTTATATGAATGTGCCGGTTTAGGTCCCTTTTTAAAATTAGTAGTTAACCCATTGCCATTTATTGATTTAGGTGAAAATTTTGTGCTTTGTATTGATGCTGTAACCGGTTTAGGTTCTCAAACAATTAATGCAACACCTTCAACACCTGGAAGTTACTCCTATCAATGGACTCCTACTAATCCATCAGGTAATTCTGGGCTCTATAATGTCACTGCCGCCGGAACTTATGCTGTTGTGGTAACAAACACAAACACTGGATGTCAATTTACTGATTCTGTATCTGTCACGACTTCATCTGCACCGGCTAGTTTAAGTGTGGTTTTAACAACGCCTGCATTTTCAAGCGGATTGGCAACAATTGAGGCTATTGCAACAGGAGGATTTGGCATTTATGAATACAGTCTTAATGCACTTGATTGGCAATCTAGTCCTATTTTTTCGGGGTTGGAAAATGGAAGTTATACCGTTTATGCAAGAGATATTCAAGGTTGTGATTTACTAGTTTCTGATGCAATTCAGACAATTACGTATCCAAATTATTTCACGCCTAATGGTGACGGATATAATGACACTTGGGTAATTCGATTACCCTCAGAATATAATGGTTTAATAACTATTTATGATCGATATGGAAAATTAATTAAACAAATTAGTTCCTATGGTGCGGGATGGGATGGAACGTTTAATGGAATTGCATTACCTTCGACAGACTATTGGTTTAAAGTAGAATATACCGAAAATAACAAGCGCAAAGAATTTAAATCTCATTTTAGCTTAAAACGATAATGATACCATCTGGCTCAATTAGTACTGCTATTGAAAATACTGTTGCAACAATAACATTTTCACATCCGGCAAGCAATTCTTTCCCGAGTGCATTATTGCAGCAATTAACGAACGAATTAAATACAGTAGACCAAAATCCTGAAGTTACTATTATAGTTCTTAAAAGCGAAGGAAATACAACATTTTGTGCGGGAGCTTCGTTTGATGAATTACTTTCGATTAACACTTTAGAAGAAGGAACAAAATTTTTTAGTGGATTTGCAAACGTGATTAATGCTATGCGAAATTGTTCCAAATTAATTGTTGGAAGAATTCAAGGCAAAGCTGTAGGTGGTGGTGTAGGTTTAGCAGCTGCGTGTGATTATACTTTTGCCACACAAAATAGTATGATTAAATTATCCGAAATCGCTGTTGGAATTGGTCCATTCGTGATTGAACCGGCTGTAAGTCGAAAAATGGGAAAAATGGCTTTCGCAGAAATGACCTTAACCCCAACGGAATGGAAATCTGCGAGCTGGGCCAAAGAAAATCATTTGTTTTCAGAAGTATTTGAATCCTTAGATGAACTAGATATTCGTTTAAATAATTTTACCTCAGAATTAGTAAGTTATAATAAAACTGCATTAATCGAAATGAAAAAAGTGCTTTGGGAAGGCACAGAAAACTGGAATCAATTATTATATGAAAGAGCTGCTATTTCGGGAAAATTAGCCTTATCCGAAGAAACTAAACTGGCGTTGAAAAAATTTAAAAAATGAGAACTTCAGCTATTGCTTTAGCACAATTAAATATTGAAGATAAATTAAAATCTGCTCCAGATGAAAATTACCAAATAGGAGTTTTAATAGGTTCTTTCGTACCATTTATTGTTTTGGTAGGATTAGCCTATTTTTTATATTATCGTGCTAAAAAAAGAGAAAATAATATTGATAAATAATATAATTAATTATGTCAAAAATAAGAATAACCAAACAATTTAGTTTTGAAACGGGTCATGCATTATATGGCTACGACGGAAAATGTAAAAACGTACACGGACATAGTTATAAACTTTCGGTAACAGTAATTGGTTCACCGATAAGCGATTCAGAAAATGTAAAATATGGTATGGTAATCGATTTTGGAGATTTAAAAAAAATTGTAAAAGAACAAATTGTTGATGTTTTTGATCATGCAACTGTTTTCAATCAAAATACCCCACATGTTGAGTTAGCTCATGAATTAAAATCGAGAGGACATCATGTAATTTTAGTAGATTATCAACCAACGAGCGAAAACATGGTCATTGATTTTTCTAATAAAATTAAAAATTTATTACCCCATAACATTACATTACACTCGCTTAGATTACAAGAAACCGACACCTCCTTTGCAGAATGGTTTGCTGATGATAATAAATAATAAAAAAGGGTTTGCTAAGCAAACCCTTTTTTATTATTTATAAAACCTTATTATTTCTTCACAATCAAGAACTCACTTCTTCTGTTTTGAGCGTGTTGTTCTTCGGTGCAGGTATCACAGGTAACTTTTGGTTCGCTTTCGCCAAATCCTTGTCCTGATATTCTATCTTTTGAAATCCCTTTCGATACTAAATACTGAACCGTAGATTTTGCTCTTCTATCGGATAAGTTTAAGTTGTACTTATCACTTCCTCTGTTATCAGTGTGTGATTTTGCAAAGATGACCATCGTTGGATAATCATTCATCACTTGAACTAACTTATCAAGCTCTGCTGCACCTTCTTGTGTAATATTACTCTTATCGTATTCAAAGTAAATAGGCTGTAAGATTACTTCTTTCTCGGTGATGATTGGCATAATTGGGGTTAGTATTGCTTCAACCACTACTTCGCCTCCATCGGTTTTTGCTATTGCAAACACACCGCTTTCATAGCCTTGTTTTGATACTTGGAATGAATATACCGTATTACAATTAACGCCAAATGCCGCTTTTCCGTTTGCTGCTGTTGCTTGTGTGCCTACTGTTTTCTCTTTAGCGTCAACTAGCACTACTTTTGCTTGTTCTATTATAGTTCCTGTTTTTGCATCTTTTACTACTGCGATAGCTTGTACATTACAAACTGGATCTGCTTTATAAATATCATCATTCCCTGATCTATTGCTTGAGAAAAAACCTACTTTTTTGTTGGTATTATAGGTAAATGAAAAATCATCTTTCTCTGTATTTACTGGCGCACCAATATTGGTTACCTCTGATGCTTTATTCAAATCGATTTTGAAGACATCTAATCCTCCAAAACCTTCTTTTCCGTTGGATGAAAAATACAATATATTATCCTCTGTAATAAATGGGAAACTCTCATTTGCCTCTGTATTAATCTTCGAACCTAAGTTCTCTGGTGTTCCATACGTATCACCACTGATGGTAACTTTCCAAATATCCTCTGCTCCAAATCCGCCTGGCATGTTTGATGAAAAATACAAGGTTTTTCCGTCTTTACTCAAACTTGGATTTCTTACATCGTATGCCGCATTGTTAAATGGCAAAGGTTTGCTATTAGTCCATTGACCTCCTTCGTAAGTCGCTTTATAAAGGTAAATCTTTCCGAATTTTGATTTCTTAGCTTTGTCTTTCGTATACTCTTTTTCATTGAAACTTTCGCTTCCATAATACATCGTTTTTCCATCGGCTGAAACACTCGCTGGTCCGTCGTGCCATTTAGTGTTTAGATTAGAAACAGCAACCGCTTCGCTAATGGTACCATTGGAATTATACGTTGCTTTATACAAATCTAAATAAGGCTCTTCGTTCCAGTTGCTATTTCTTCTTGAAGTATTTCTAGCACTTGAGAAATAAACTGAATTATCATTGGTTAGTACGGCGCCAAAATCGGTCTTATCGCTACTAATATCTGATTTACTTACATCAAACAACTTCGTTTGTCCTTTTAATGTGGGTAAATAATTAGGATTACTAGTAAAAGCTTTGGCACGTTGATCATTTGGAGACATACTGGCAAACTGTTTCATTTGTTTGTCTGACTCTGCATAATTGCCCTCCGATTTTAGCATTTGAGCATATTTATAATACGTCTCTGCGTCTTGTTTTTGCGCTACTGCTTTTGCATACCATTTAACAGCCTCTTTAGTGTTAAATATTGAATAGTAGCTATCGGCTAATTGTTTAAACACATAAGTATCGCCTTTGCCGTTTTGGGTTAGTTTTAAATATTCGTTTGCAGCATCTACATACTCGTAGCGATCAAATAATTTATCTGCAACTTTTGTGTCTTTGTTTTGTGCACTAAGTAAACCACTTGCGATTACAAAACTAAAGGTTAAATATATCTTTCTCATATCGTTTTCGCTTTTAGGTTAAAAAAATCGTGGTGAACTGGATACTTTTCTTGGGAAATTCAAATCAAACAACAATACAATCTCGTGAGAGGATGGTGTAGTCACATTTAAATCCGAAACAATATGATCATACGCATAGCCTAATTTTACATTAGGTGAAATGGCATAATTAATCATTGCACCAAAACTGTCTTCTAAACGATAAGTAACTCCCGCTTCAAATTTCTCATTAAATAAAAAATTTGTCGATAAATCTAACGAAGTAGGCGCATTAAATGCCGATTTCATCATGAAAAATGGTTTGAACTTTATATTTTCTGATACATCAAAAACATAACCTCCCGTTAAAAAATAATGAGAAACCTCTGAACCAAATTTTCGACCATTATAATCCAAATGTTTTGACTTCATCATATTTGGAACCGATAATGCTAAATAATACTTATTAGTATAATAAAACAAACCACTTCCTAAATTAAAGTAGCTATTGCTTGTGTTTTGTGCAAATGCAGGATCATTCTGATCGGGTAAGGTATGATTAATATCACTAAACAAGCCCACTTGGTGTAACGTTAAACCTGCTTTTAATCCAAAAGCTAATTTATGTTCTCCACCTAATTGTAACGTATAAGAAAAATCTCCATAAATGTTATTCTCCTCTACCGGACCAATCTTATCGGAAATAACCGATAAACCTAATCCTACATTCTTACCCACTGGAGCATGTCCTGAAAAAGTAGCCGTGGTAGGCGCATCCTCGATCTCAACCCACTGCTTGCGGTATAACATCCCAATGGATAAATTTTCCTTGCTCCCTGCATATGCCGGGTTGATAACGTTCATATTATACATGTATTGCGTATAATGTGGATCTTGCTGTGCCTGTAATTCCATTGTCATGGAAAATACAACTAAAGCTACTAAATATAGTTTTTTCATTTGATTATATTCTTATTTATGATAGAAATCACCTTTTATTGTTCTCTGTTTAAATATACCCAACCGGTTTTAACTGGACTATCGTTAAATTCTACGACATAATAATAAGTTCCATCTGGAAGTTCATTACTGTTATCTGATTGTCCATGCCATTCATCAATATAATTTGTTTTTGAGTATACTTTTGTACCATATCGGTTAAAAATTTCTACTTTTTTAACATTATATCCTCTTAAATCCCAGGTGTCATTCAAACCATCTCCGTTAGGCGAAACTCCTTTTGGGATGTCGCAAGAAACTACTTCGGCATCGCTAGAAAGAGTTAGCAATTTAGAACATAAACCATTTGTAATATTAACCAAATTAATTTCTATTAATGCAGTTGTTGGATTAGTAATGGATATTATTCCAGTACCTGCAGCATTTAAAGTTAAAGTTTGATTAGCCCCATTGTTAACTGTGTAACTTACAATTTCATTAGCACCTCCAGAAACATTAAATATCAATTCTTCACCAATACAAAATGTATCAGATTGAGGAGTTATAGTTGGAGTATTTGGAATTGGATTAACCACAACTGATGACGAATTTGTTAGCGATCTATTACAAGTTCCGTCAAAAACATTAGTTAATTGTATGGATTGATTACTAGTAGCGTTTGAAATAGGAATTAAACCAGTGCCTGTTGCATTTAAGGTAACATTTGTTGAGGTACCTCCATTTAATGAATATGACACAGTTGCATTAGCAGTACCCGTAATAGTAAATATCGCATTTGATCCTGAACAAATAGGAGAATTTGATGTCAATGCCGTTACATTTGGCAAAGCTAAAACGGTTACACTTGCACTATTTGTTAGTGAAGTACTACATGCTCCATTATTAATTTGACTTAGAGTAACCGAAACATTAGCTGTTGAATTAGTCAAAGTTATTGTTCCTACTCCAGATCCGTTTAAAGTTGTAGTATTTGCTGTTCCTCCATTTACAGAATAAGTAACTGTAGCATTGGCTGAACCGTTAATTGTGAAAACAGCACTAGAACCAGAACAAATAGAAGTGTTTGAGGTTAACGAAGTAACACTAGGAACAGGTCTAACATCTACAGTAGTTGTATTCGATAAAGTTGTGGAACATGAATTTAAACTCACATTGCTCAAAGCTATAACAACATTAGCAGATGGAGCAGTAATAGTAACTGTAGCTTGTCCAGAAGTTGGTATAGTTACAGTTTGATTTGAACCACTATTAATTGTATACGTTACAACCGATCCTGCGGTGCCATTAATTGTAAATACAGCATTAGAACCAACGCATATTGGGGTATTTGAGGTTAAATTTGAAACAACTGGTGTTGTATTTACAACTATTGTTTCTGTCAATGTTTCTACTCTTGAACAACCATTTAATGCAATTAAAGTTACATCTAATTGTTGATTATTCTGTGCGTTAGTAACTGTTACTGTGCCAACTCCAGAAGAATTTAACACCGTAGTTGTTGAAGTACCGTTATTTAATGCATAAGTTACAGTCGCATTTGGTGTTCCATTGATTGTAAAAACAGCATTAGATCCAGAACAAATTGGTGTAGTTGTTATAATAGATGTTACATCTGGGACAATTTTAACTTCTACCGTTGCAGAATTAGTTAATGGAACATTACAATTAGTTAATGATACATTACTTAAAGCGATAACAACATTTGAAGTTGGCGCAGTAACCGTAACCGTTGCTTGACCTGAAGTAGGAATGGTTACCGTTTGATTTGAACCAATATTAATTGTATACGTTACAACCGATCCTGCAGTTCCATTAATTGTAAATATAGCATCAGATCCTGCACAAATTGAAGTATTTGAAGTTAAACCTGATACAGATGGCAATGGATTAATAGTAATGGTTCCTTGCTTGATAATATTTGTTGTACAACCCACTGAGGTAACTTCATAATTGAAAGTTCCTGTTTGAGTAGGTGTTCCACTTATGGTTAACACTCCTGCATTAATATTGGTTGACAATCCTGTTGGCAAACCAGTAACAGTAGCACTTGTAGCTTCACCTCCAAAACTGTAAGTAATATTTTGAATAGCACTATTTAAACATATTGTTTGATTTGAAGTAGCAACTGCAGAAGTAAGATCTAATTGACAACTTAATGGATTACATTGAATTACTAAATCAAAAAACTGGTTTGCATCTGCACATATTGCGTTTCCAATATTTTCTATTCGAACATAAATAGTGGTTGTTGCAGAAACTTGATAGGCAGTAGGAGTCTGAATATAATTTGAATTTCCTATAAAACAATCATTTTCATTCAAATAATAACGAATTACATAATTTGAAGGTAATACAGGCGAAGTTAACGCTGTTTGTATTGAAGTTAAATCAAAAGTATGTTGACACGCACCCACAGGAGCCAATAAATTATTTGGTGTATTTGGGTTTGGCGGTGCATCAAAACGCAACTCAATATCATCTTCTGCAACATCAGAACAGCCAGGTCGTGTTACCCTAACTTTCCAAAAACCTTCTTGAGAGGTTGTATAATTATTTACGGTTGTTGTTGTTTGAAGTACATAAGAAGTACCATTATAAAAATACCATGAATAAGTTGGACTACCCGCAGAAGTTGGTGCTTGATTAAAATTTGCTCTCAATGTATACTGAGTAATCGTAGAAGAACAAAACAATTGATCTGGGCCTAGTGTAACACCACAAACAACATTACAAGAAACCTGACCAGCACCCAGTGCTGTGGCATTGGTTTGATTAATTGTATAAGTCCCCGCTTGACCACTATAATTAGTAACTAACAGCATATAAACTTCTCCTACTTGCGCATTAGGGATATGAATAGTTTCATTATAAGAACCATTGTAACTTGCATCAATTAAATTACAAGGGCCGGTATAATTATTTGACGGAATTCCATCAATATCTATACCTGATAAGCCATTACAAATATTGGCTAAATTGTTATTTGGAAAAGGTCCCCAAAGAGCAAAATCTACATCAATACCTTGATTAGCAGCATTAAACTGTTGTAAATTTAGAATAATTGGACCCGTTTGACCTATGGTATAATAAAACCATGCTGGTCGTGGTGTAGAACCTAAAGAACCATTATTTCCAAGACTACCACTTCCTCCACATCCTGTTATTGGTCCATAACCAGTTTGATTTCCTCCAGGAGTAGTACTACTTGTATTGTTATAGGGTCCACCTTGACCAGTACACATTGCAGATGCTGTAGCACAAGTTGGTGACTGTGCATAAGTTAAATTAAAACTTATAAATAAAAAAAGTATTTTAATAAAAATCTTCATAATTAATTATTTTACAAATGAAAAATAGAACCAATCAGAAACGCTGGTTTCTGTTCCTTTAACAACTAAACGCCATTTTAAGCATTTTGCCATTAATTCTATATGAATAAGTTGCGTACTACCTTTTAAAGAGAAATTCTCTTTCGATAAAATAGTAAACTGATCTTTGAATTGAGACGCTTGCTCTCCATTAAAGCAATCTAAAATTGTTACCACTTCTATTGAAATATCAGTAGTATTTAGTTCTAACTCAGAAAAATCCCAAGCTATAGATGCGTTTTTAATAAAGTCAAACTTTGCATCCTGTAATTGTTCTACTTTTATGCTTTTTAATAAAGGAGAATCGTTTTCTATTCTATTTTGAGCTTGAACAGCACTTACAAAACAAAAAACTGTTAATAAGAAGATTTTTTTCATTTAAAATTTATAATTTAATTTATTTATACCAAAGATTAAAATCGTTCCAAATGTAATAAAACGATTTTAATCTAATTAACGTTTCAAAGAAAAATGGGCTTTAAATTGTTTTTGAGTTCCATTTTCTGTGTAATCTAATGTAAACCAATAGTCAGTTGAAGGCATTGGAACATTATTATACGTACCATCCCATCCGTTACTAAGTGATGAAGGAACGATTTGTTTTAGTAATTTTCCATAGCGATCAAAGATGTATAATTTAGCATCAGGTTGATTTAATCCAATGATGTTCCATGTATCGTTATGTCCGTCACCATTTGGTGTGAAATATTTCGGATAGTCAATT
>Ga0247722_10000870_pt1 | contig 17588 bp, 31 predicted proteins | sample MSEWelMarce3H_FC_FD_189094 | JGI IMG/M metagenome (GOLD analysis project Ga0247722, IMG submission 189094) | Subsurface sediment microbial communities from gas well in West Virginia, United States - MSEEL Well Study Marcellus 3H_FC | ecosystem: Environmental > Terrestrial > Deep subsurface >... | reverse complement strand
AATGTTTTTTTATATTTATTATTATCTATATTTAAAAAAAAATCACAATATGAATTGTTATGAAAAATTATTAGAATGGGTTGAGGAAGAACAAAATAAGTTCCCCGACGATGATTTAGAAATATCTCAATTAGTTGCTTACTCAACATTAGAGTTAGTTAAACGAAAAATAATGGAATTAAAGGATGAAGAATTATAGTTATCCTTATATTTATAGTATAAAAACATTTCAGTTATGAAAAAAATACAAATAAACGAAACAGAACTTCGTAAATCAGTTAGAAAACATTTGTTGGAACAATCTGAAACCGGAGCAAAAGATAATAGAGAAGAAAAACAAAGATGTGTTGCTGGAAACGTAATGCCATTAGACGAACTTGTTGGCCCTTCTGATAATTTTAGTAATTACACATCAGGTGTTTTAAAACGTGATGGTGGTATTAACGGAATGGTTGATACATTAGACATGTTAAGAACATTACGTTTACATTCAGACATTAAAGATAATGGTGAACATTTATCTTATAATTTAATGAATCACTTAAACAAATTTAGAAATAAAAATTTCCACGACGAAACAAATAATGGTTGTATTAAAGCCATGGATAAAGTAATTGAACTTTATAAAGAGAACGAACACGGGGAAGATTTAGTTAAAGACATTGAAAAAGTGTTGGCTCACAAAGACCCATCTCCAAGAGCGAAAGAATATCTGAAAAGATGTTTGGTATTAGTTAAGGAGAAATAATATACCCCGTCATTGGGGACGTTTAGGACCGTTATCAGTGATGGTAACAAAATAAAGGGGAGATTCGCTATCATCCCCTTTTTTAATTTTACACGATATTTATATATGAGTAAATAAACGTATAATCTTAATTAAAATGGCAAAACCTAAAGCAGGCTCATCTTCAAGTACCAAACTTTCTTTTAACAAGAAAAAATTTTCAGGTAAACACAGAAAATCAAAAAACAAACACGACAAGACCGAGCAGAACTATAGGGGACAAGGTCGTTAATCCCGTTTATTTTTCATAAAACTTTAAAAGTTAAATTATGAAAAAATTTTTTTCAGAAATCTTCCAAGATGAACACGGTAGATTTTCTTCTAACCGTTTTGTAGGTATAATGTGTGCAATTTCACTTTGTGTTACTATGTATCACAATAGTTTCTCAACTGAGGACGTTGCACCGGCACCAGCTTTAATCCATTCTGTTGCAGCATTAGCATTCGGAGCATTAGGGTTAGGAGCAGCTAACAAAATCTTTGGTAAGAAAAACGAGGAAGAATAAAATTAACCCCCTTTAAAGAGGGGGTTTTTTATTTAAGGTATTCCAATAATTTTTCTTTAATGCCGGATTCTTTGATTCCTTCATTCATTCTTGGTGTTCTAACAAAATTGGTTAAACCCCACTTTTGTTCCAAACCATTTGATTCCAAACCTAATGTTAAATCATCAATACAAACCCAATGTGTAATTTCAGGGTGGTCGGTTAAATATTGTTTAACCTCTAAACATCTTTGTTGTTCATATTTTGTATTTCGATTCCATTCGTATTCGTCAGGATTGTCACAATTAAAATAACGTTTGGTAACTCCAATTGGTTTTTTGAGGATTCCTTCTGAAAGGTAATATTCTCCAAGTTCTTCTAAATTGGCATATAATCTCCAATCGGAAGACACAACGATTTCTGCACCGGTTTCTTCTAATACCTGATTCAATACCTTGATTGCCTTTTTATCAAAATAATCAAAACGATATTTTACCTCAACATCCGGGTCATTCATCACCAAAGATATCTTATCTTTTTTTCGTTTATTAGCACGACTTCCCCAATTATTTGCTAAACAGATAACACCATCGTTATCAAGAAATATTACTTTCATCTTAATTTTATTTTAATGCAAATATACGATTTTTATTTACGCAAATCTAAATTGTTTCAAAAATTCTCGTAAAAAGATTATTCTGTCTGATGTTTTTTCATCATCAGAAAATTCCATTTTCCATTCATAATATATGTTTTCCATCGGAGTTTTCATATCAGCATAATATGGTCCATCATAATCCGGCCAATTTTTTTTATCAAAAACCCTATCATCAACCAAGAAGACAATTGCAGTTAATTGGTCTCCCAAATCCGGTTCGTGGAATGTCGCTAGAGGTATATTATGCTCAGAAAGGGTCAACAAATGTTTATTCAATGAACCAAATGGTAATCCATCTTCAATGCTAGCTTGGGTATTTGTTGTTCCCCCATTTAGAATAATAAATGTTTTGTCTTGTTTTGCCCATTTTTGATATTCCGATGTAATAACATAATCAAGACCATATTCAACAACTGCGTGTCCAAATTGTATTCCTTGTTGTATTGGACTAATGTTATATGGTACTAACCCATACATTCTGTAAGTTCTATTCTCCATTTTCTTCGTAATTATATTTTGATAATTCATCCCAAATTTCTTGAGATGTTTTTGTTTCACTCATTTCTCCGGTGAATCCTTTAACACCATTTTTAGTTGAGAACCATTCACCCTCTCCATTTAATCTAATAAATGTTGAAAAAGCATTTAGATTCCAGTATGATTTTGTATCTATGTTTGGATTATCCGCACAATCTCCCATCCAAATATCAATACACCCTTCGGTACAATGATATCTTGAGAATTTAACCCAACCTTCTTCTATTCTTTCCGGTGTTTTCATATTCTTATTTCAAAATTAAAATCATCTTCATCATCTTCATCGTCTTCATCCTCATATTCTTCATTTGCCTCAAGTATTTTTGAGGAACTTAAATTGTATAGGACATCACCTAAACTATCCTGTGATAGGATATACTTTCTAATCTCGTCTATTGTAAATGTGTTTTGCATTTTTAATATTCTATTTCGTTTATTTTTTGTGACTTCATAAATTCAACAAAATCCCCCATTTGTTGAATGATGTCACTTTCAATTCTTTTACGTTCTTCAATCGCATTATCTTTTAATTTAAGACATCTTTTACAACTAACCCAATCCCAATTATCAGAACCGTCTAATTCTTCACCTTGTGTTCCGCAAATGGGTGTAATTTCTTCTTCCGGGTCAATAAACCCATCGTAGTGAGTAACTTTCATTAGATGTAGGTATTAACTTTATATGCCTCGTAATCGTATAGATTTGCTGAGTAATGTGAATATTTTGGGTCAACCAAATAATCAATTTCTTTACCAGTATTCACATTTCTACTTTTCCATTCATATTTTCCGGACTCATTCAATGTTGGTAAAGTTATTACCTCACATTTAATTCCCATTCCATATTCATATTCATAATGAATATCACCAACTTTAATCTCCTCAACTATTACGTTTCCTTTTGTGTATGTTTTCATTTCTTAATCTGTTACAGTTATAATATAGAGAGTATCACTATCAAAATCAAACTCAACCCAAGAAACCATATAACTTTCTTCTTTCCACACAAAATGGTCGTCTTTTCTCGGTATCATATTATATGGATTTGGAATATCAAAATATTCACTACCCTCACGACTTATTACTCTTAATTTTGTTTTCATATTATTACGCTTTTAATATTCTAATTGCTCTGTTTGCACATTCATTTGTTAATCCATACCCAAGGTCTAATGCGTCCGGATGATTGATGTTATTACCCGTTCTAACAAAATTTCCTCGTTGGTGGGGTAAGAAATCATTATCATCGTCAAAGATAACATAATTTTCCACTTCAGGGTGTTCGTCCAACCAATATTCCACTTCGTGACCTCTTTCAATTTGGTCCAAGAACACAAATGAACCTTCATTGAATAAGTCATTACAATCCGGTGTGATATCAATCACCTCACCAGGTAGATTTCTCTTTTCCCATAAATCTTTCATCCTCTGTAATCCCCCATATCTCCAAGTTGATGATATTACAATCTTGGCACCGGTTTCTTCAATAACTCGTTTAAGGTTATTGACGAATTGTGGCATAAATTGACTACCAAACTCATCGTGGTCGTGGGAGTAAACATTAAGAACTCCATCTATGTCCAAAAATATAACCTTAATCTTTTCCATCTGAATATTCGTCTTTATTTGGGAATTTCCATCCTCGTTTTCTATATTTCTCTAAAATTTGTTCCTTTGTTTGAACCTTATAAATTTTTTTATTCCTTTCTGTCTTGCCATAATCCAAACATTTGAAAAATAATATTATATTGATTAATAAATGTATTTTCCAAGCATCAAAGGTAAGAAATTCTCCGGTGAAAAAATAATCCATTGTGAATTTTAATATTGTAAAATCAGGACTGATTAATTCACCCCCCAATATTAAATTAATAAACCAAAATCCAAATACTATTATGTAAAATAAATGATACATAAAAAATAACCCTAAATGAGTATCTTTATCATAATCTTTCAGAAACTTAAAATCTAAAAATTGATATTTTTCTTTGGTGTAATTTTTAATCTTACTAGTGATATTTTTTATATCGTCTTCAATTGTTGGTTTATTATTTTCCATCTTTTATTCTTTTTAATACCGGAACGATACATTTGTGAGTATCGTTAGGTTCATCAATAATATATTTGGTGTTAAAATCTTCCTTTGTTAATTCAACTAAATTAACCTTATCTTTATTCATTTCAAACCCATATAAGGTTTTGAACTTATCACCATTGTTTTCTATTTGAACTGAAAATCTATTTTCCATCTTGTTCTTTATTTAATTGTTCAATAATATATTGAATACCCTTTTCAGTTAATTTATAACCATCAGGGAATTCTCCGTGACCATTATCCGTCATTCGTAAATGGAGGGGATTAATTAAACTTAAACCTTGTAGAACTTTGTGTTGATGGATTACCTGTTTAACCTTTTCTCTTTTCTTATCGTTGAAGATGTCCTCAAATTTGATTTCTCGGGATTCATCATATAACCCCAATTCTTCATCAGATTTCATCATATCAATTAGATGTTGTTTTTGTTCTAGTTTATCCTCAACTATTTTTGCGTGCCACACACAACCGGAATGATTTTGACCTAAATCATATGGGTTAACTTCTCTCCCCATAGGATTAATAAATACTTCGGTAAATTTCACACGAGAACCAACAACAAAATTACTTCTGTCTTTTGGAAAAGTTGTGGAATCCATTAAAAGTGGTAGTGTTTTTGTATTTATACTTCTAGTATAACCACCTAACACACCTTTTTTACCCCCTTTAGTAATCCATTCAGAGTATTCAACAACCCACTTATCATCTACTTTGATTAATTTACCTTTCATTATTTAACATTTTAATTGCTTGTAATATTTTAAGTTGGTTTCTATAAATTATTGCTAGTTTATTCTCAACCACAGAAAATTGACAATGAATACTACCTCTTACTTCCTCAAGTTCAATATCTTCAAGTGTTTCTAGTTTAGGTTCTTCTACTAATGGAACTTTTTTATAGTACTCAGTAAATTCTTTTACTAATTCAGGGAATGGTAATCTTTCTAAGTTTGTTTTAGGTTCTTCTTTTGGAAGATATCCATAATCAACACCGGTGGCATCAACACATCTATCACACTGAAAATCACATTGTTCTCCGTAGTCAACCTCATCCCCACAATAGAAATTCTTTTTCGGTTTCTCGTGTATATCGTAAATGTGGTATCTCACTTCCCACTTGTTCTTTTCTTCGTCAGCGTAATTATCAATAAGTTTATTGGTTTTACCAATCTCAACTTCCTGACAGGTAGGATTCAAAACAAACCATCGGAAAAATAAATCCCCAATCTGTTGAATACCATCCTCAATTAACTCCAAGTCATTGGTCATAACGATTTTCTTCCAATCTCTTCTATTAACCAAACCTTGAGCATCAACCAACTTTGGTGATGCCTTAATCACCTCAATCCCATCGGTTATATATTCATCTCTAATAAATTTCTCATCAGATGTAATATACACATACTCATTGGAACACTTGGTACATTCATTACTATTGGGTTTTGACAAATTATCAAACGTCAATTTATTGGAATCCAAGTCCCTCCACAATCTACTCTCCTTTGGAGTGGGAATTAAAAATATGTTTTTCATAATCTTATTTGTTTTAAAAAGTTTCGTTGTAGTATAATAAAAGTTCATCACCTTCACTAACTTGTTTTATTATAACAAATGTTTTGGTTAAATTTATTTTATCAATACTTTTAATTTTGATGTTTGGGTTATCACTATGGTTAAAAAAAGAACCAAAACCCACACAAAATGAGAAATGAGTTTTACTCCAAGGATATGACCATTTTTTTAAACATTCTATATCATTTTCAAAAATCATAACTTCACAAGTTAATTCAACTCCAATTTCAATATTTTGGGTAGCAAAAACCCCTCTTCCATCTATTTTAGAAAAATCTATTTTTATCATTATTTGTTTTTAAAGGTTTCGTTGTAGTATTTAATTCCTTGCCCGTTTTTTGGTTCTTTTTTATATGTATCAAGTGAACCTTGATTATAAGCATCAATAATTTGTTGCTCTTCTATCTCTAAAAGTTCTTCGTCAATTCTTTTGATGATATTCTTTAAAGTTAATCTAACAACTTCTTGACAAGCTTCTCTTATTTCTTGATTTTCTATTTCTAAAAGAGCATCTTTTGCAGTTTCTACTGTTAGTTGTAAATCTTCTCTTAAATCTTGCATTGCTGTTTGTTTCATAATCTTATTTTTTTGATTCTTCTAAATAAATCATATATTCATCTTCAGAGTATTTCCCGGAAAGTTTTCCCGCCTCATAACCAATCTGAAAATTATTATACAAATGTTCACATCCAATACGCTCCACAATCATCTGTGTGGATTTGTTTTTTACAACGATAAATTTTGATTTTGCCATATAGATTTATTTTAGACAAAGATAAACAAAAAATCCCAATAAAAAAATTATTGGGATTAAAAAAACATTATTGTAAAATGTTATTCAGATTTAACTTCTTCAAATTCAACATCTGAAGCATTTATATCTGTTTCACTTTCATTCACACTATTGTATAAATCCTGAGTGATGGTTTGGAACTTTTGGGTTAGTTCTTCCATAAGTGTTTTACAACTTTCAACATCTTTATTAGAATGCGATTCTTTCAATTTATCAAGAATAGTAGTTATTTCTGTTTTTTGTTCTTCAGAAATCTTATCCTCTAAATCAGTTAAAGATTTACTTGTTTGGAAAATTAAATTATCCGCTGAGTTTAATGTATCAACATCTTCTCTAACTTTTTTGTCCGCCTCAGCATTTTCTTCAGCTTCAGCCTTCATTTTCTCAATCTCTTCTTTAGATAAACCTGAAGAAGCCTCAATTCTAATTGATTGTGTTTTGTTTGTGGCTTTATCAACCGCAGAAACATTAATAATACCATTTGCATCAATATCAAAGACCACTTCAATTTGTGGAACACCTCTCATTGCTGGTGGTAATCCATCTAAATGGAATCTACCAATTGTTCTGTTGTCTTTTGCCATTGGTCTCTCTCCTTGTAAGACGTGGATTTCAACTGAAGGTTGGTTATCAACAGCTGTTGAGAATACCTGTGATTTTTTGGTTGGGATTGTTGTGTTTGCCTCAATTAAACGAGTCAATACACCACCCATTGTTTCAATACCCAAAGATAATGGTGTTACGTCTAATAACAACACGTCTTTTACATCACCAGCTAATACTCCCCCTTGAATAGCTGCTCCTAAAGCAACTACCTCATCCGGATTCACACCTTTTGATGGTTCTTTACCGAAGAACTTTTTAACCGCATCTTGTATAGCCGGTATTCTTGTCGTACCACCAACTAAAATAATCTCGTCAATATCACCAACTTTTAATTTAGCATTTTTCAATGCTGATTTACAAGGGGCAATAGTTCGTTTGATTAATTCGTCAGCAAGTTGTTCAAACTTAGCTCTTGTTAAAGTTTTAACCAAGTGTTTTGGTCCGGTTGCGTCAGCAGTTAAATAAGGTAAGTTAATTTCGGTTTGAGATGATGAAGATAATTCAACCTTCGCTTTCTCAGCACCTTCTCTTAACCTTTGTAACGCCATCGCGTCTTGAGAAATATCAATTCCATTCTCGTTTTTGAACTCCTCAACTAAATAATCAATAATTACTCGGTCAAAGTCGTCCCCTCCTAAATGTGTGTCACCATCGGTAGATAATACCTCAAATACACCACCACCTAAATCCAATACGGATACGTCGTGAGTTCCCCCACCGCAGTCAAACACAACAATTTTACTATCCCCTTTTTTGTCAAGACCATATGCAAGAGCCGCCGCGGTTGGTTCGTTGATAATACGACGAACATTTAATCCGGCAATTTCACCCGCCTCTTTTGTAGCCTGACGTTGGGCATCGTTAAAGTAAGCCGGTACGGTGATAACTGCATCAGTTACTGATTCACCTAAATAATCCTCAGCTGTTTGTTTCATCTTTTGTAAGATGATTGCCGATAATTCTTGTGGTGAATATTTTCTATCATCAATTTCAACTCTTGGTTGAGAACCTTCATTCACAACAGAGTAAGGAACTTTCCCAATTTCAGTTTTACTTTCGTCATAGGTTGAACCCATAAAACGTTTGATAGAAGAAATAGTTTTAGTCGGATTGGTTACCGCTTGTCTTTTTGCTGGGTCACCAACTTTTCTTTCTCCTTCGTTGATGAATCCAATGATTGAAGGTGTTGTTCTTTTTCCTTCTGAATTTGCTATTACAACAGGTTCGTTACCCTCCATTACGGATACACACGAGTTAGTTGTTCCTAAGTCAATTCCAATAATTTTTCCCATAGTTTTAATAAGTTTTGTTTAAGTATATAATTTTATTTTCAATGTGTCAAGCACAACCCAAATATTATCAAAATTATGCCAAAATAAAAAACCTGACATAATAACAGATTAAACTGACAAATTGTCAGTTAAAAAAAGTTGTGGGATTAAATTAATATGTTATCTTTGCAGTATGAAATTATTTTTAGACGATAACAGACAACCTTACGATGTATTTAAGAACACTATTGACCCAATTTATGAAAATAATAATGAATGGTTAATAGTAAAAAACTATGAAGAATTTGTGAACACCATATTAGAATCAGGATTACCTGAAGTAATCTCATTTGACCACGATTTGTCTCAAAACCATTATTTACCGGAAAATCAAAATAACATTGATTATGATAACTTAAAAGATAGAACCGGTTATGATGCGGCGTTATGGTTGGTTGGGTATTGTAGAATGAATAATATTAAATTACCGGTAGTTAAGGTTCACTCAGCAAACCCTGAAGGTAAGAAAAATATTGAAAGAGTTTTACATCTCACTAACGAAAGCTCGTAATTTAACCTTATCCCAATTTTTAAGGTCTTCACCATTATCTCCAAGTTTTAAGGTTGACATAACTCTATGCCACCCCTCAACCATTTCGTATTTACCATCCTTATGTTTAATAACTACAATAGGTTCGTTTTTACCGGTAGTGGTGGCTAATTTTTTTTGAATGTCCATTCGTTCTTTATCATTGGCAACCATATACGCGTCAATCTCACCAAAATTTCTTTCAATAAATGCGTTTATAGTATTTTCAGTAAAATCTTCAGGATTAACCTCAATAATTCTTAATTTCCAATCACCATTCAAATAATCATAAATCATCTTACCCAAAAAAGGTATTGGGTCTCCATGATACTGATTCATTATTAGTTTAAAACTTTCCTCATCACCACATAACACATTTATAGTAAATTCTTTTAAAATATATTCAGGAGCGTTAGGAAATTCTTTTTTAAGTCGATTATAAAATGATTTGCAAACCGATGATGTCGATTTATATAAAGGAATAGATTGAATGTCCTCAAGTAATTTATATTGTCTTTCAGTTATTATAATTTTCATATTATATTAAATACTAAGATTATACCTTATTTTTCAAAAATTAGTTTAATTGCCGGAATTGAATATGGGGTAAATGTTCTAATGTAATTAACAACCTTATTCATCCAATTATTACTTTTTTTAGACGGATATTTATCATTAACTTTAAATTCAATAATAAAATTAGGGGTAAGACCTCCGGGAACAAATTTTGCATCCATTCCATTGATATAATCAGGTTTAGGGTAAGAATCCAAAGCTTTTTGAATAATTTTTACACTTTTTTCATTTTTTTCAGTTACTTTTTTCATATAACATATTTCTAATGTCTTCTAACATATATTCATTAAAATCAACCCCGTGTCTTTCTTTAAAGTGTGTCAATAATAATTCAATTGGTTTAACATAACCTTTATCCTGTAATAACAGGTAAGCCCCCAAATCAGCATCCAATTCATCTTTTTCATTTCTTGGTCCGTCGTGTCCCAATATTACATGGGTAACCTCGTGAGCCTCAATAAATTTTAGAATATCTTTTGCATCAGGTTCTCCAACCAAAATCTCACCATCAATAATCATAAGATTTTGTCCCGGCACCATAAATCCAAATCCGTATTGTTCAAAGAATACTTTAACTTGTGAATACAATGGGTCATCATTAAAAACAACCACCACACTTACATCATTTAAAAATTCGCTACGGTATTCTATTTGGGTTTCTTTTTTCATATAAATAGTTTGATTTTTTAATTAATATGTCATATTATTTTACAAAGATATAAATTTATGATTAAAAACACAACACCTTACTTAGGAAAAATCAGATTAAAATTTGAAAAGTATCCTGAATACACCGGAAAATCAAAATTAAACAAAATTCATTTGAATTTAGGTTTTACAAAATTGGTTTCAAGAATAACACCACTGCAAGATTTAGATGGATGGTTAGTAAATCCAGAATGTATCTACATGATACAAAGACATACCGGAGGGGTTATTGGTGACCACAGATTTGGTCAAAATAACGAAAATTTACTATCAAATTCATTCCTATCCAAAGATGGTCAATATATTGGTGATATTGAAAGAGGTTGGTGGTATTATAAAAACAATATGAAAGTTTGTGAACAATATCCTCGTGGAGTTGCCGAACGTTATGATGACGAAGGAAACTTAATTGGTTATCACGGATATTCTCACAGAGGTGGCCAAACATTCAAATTAGGTGATAGATTATTTGACCCATATTATAACCCAAAAGAAGAAGATTATGAAGAATGGGAATGGGCTGGATGGAAAATCAAATATACCGAATCATATAAAAACGCTGACGATTTAGATAGAAGTTGGATGGAATCTTCAGGGATTGCTTATGTTATCCCATTTAAAAAACGAGGTAAAAAAGTTATTGAGGATTTTGAAGAATGTCTTCAAGCAGCAATCAATATGTCTAAAGACCTATCATAAAAAAAGAACCCCCTGAAAGAGGGGGTTAGTTTATTACTTTAATAAGTTATAGTATTCTTTAAAGTGTTTGATTCTATCAGCAAGTCCGATAGTTCCACCATTTACTCTTTTAGTAACCGCAGTTACCGTAGCATCATCCGCCCCTTTATCACAAATAGACCATAATTTATTTGAGTCAAAGAAGAATGCCGCTGAAGCCAATGGATATTTTGTAGCAACCAAATCAGGGTTAGATACTGTATCTTCTCCAATAAATTTAGCAAAGTTTGTATAGTTTGATTTCCCCGTTAATTGAATATAACCACGTCCTCTGAATTTAAAACCATCTTTTGTTGATTCATCTCCATTACCCATTCTTCCACCATATACTTTTGATGCAATTTTTTCAGGGTTTCTTGCGTAAGATTCAGCTAAGTTACCAGGAAAGTATTTTGGGAATATCTTTTTAAGACCATCCGCAGAATAGTTAACATTTTCTGATACCGCTTTGAATCCACCTGATTCATGACCACATTGTGCCAAGAAGTGAGCTAATCTTAATGAGTTCGTAATATTGAATTTTTTTGCGGTATCCGGAATCTGAGCGATAACCGATTCAGGAATGTGTCCTTTTAATTTTTCTAATTTAAATGGACCACCTGTTGGAATCACAACATCTTCTTTAATTATCTCACCCGGAAACATTTTTTTTCCAAGTTCCATCTCCAACAATTCCGTCAGCAGTTAATCCATTTTTAGTTTGGAATTCTTTAACTAATTTTTCAGTCCCCGGACCGAATGTACCGTCAGCGGCAGTACCTAATTTTGTTTGTAGTTTTTTAACATCGTCTCCTTTTGAGCCTACTTTTAATAACATAATTTTTAATTTTTACTCTAGTTTATTTTTATTTATAAATATCTTAATACCCGATAGTTGTTGTATTTGAATAACCGGTATTGATAAGATAATAATTTGATGAACCCCCACTTACCGGAGAGTTTATTGTTATACTTTGAACACCCGGATAGGTCACCCGTAAATCCGTTGTTGATGAGTTTATTACATTGTATTGAGCCGCGGTAAACAGTCTTGTATTTGGTAATAAATTGTTCCAAGTAGGTAGTCTACCTATCTTTTTCATAAAGATGTAATACGCATCCGACACATTAATTCTACCATCATTATTTACATCATAACGATAATAATCTAATGAGGTGAATGTTCTTGAGATTGCTTTGGTATTCGCACCATAGGCATCACTATTTTGTAATGGTGTTATTGGTGTGGGCGTATCTATTACAAAATACCATTCAACTGAAGGATTAGATGTTTCGTTAATTGAGTATCTACCATTAGAATCTGTATACACTGTTTTAACATATACCCAATCGGTGTAGGTAACAATGTATTCAAATTCTAACACATAAGGTAATGATGTATTAGGTAAATCATTCCATTTACCACCACCCACAAACTGAATGTAATCTTCATTATTTGAGTTATTTGGTTCACCACCATTCCAGTTAGACCAACTAAACGGTTCACCCGTTACCCATCTCCATTGACCTTCTACTACTTCATCAGTTAATCCAATCCAACCGTTTGGCCATAAATTAAATATAAAGTTGTTCTCGGCGGGTGAAGTTACCGTAACTAAATGACCCCCCATATTTAAACAAGCTTGTCTAGCGTCAGTCCAAGTCATTGAACCTGTTGAACGATAGTAAGAATGTCCGTTATAATTATTTTGAGATGTAAATCCGTTTAAAGTTGGTGTTGTTCTTTTATATAATTTAACAGGTACGTTTGACGCACCTGAACCTCCAGCATTGTAAATGTATCCTGAATATGTCATATTTTGACTATATATTAGGATTGAACTGAAGAAAAATAATATAAAAAATAATTGTTTCATTAAAAATCAGATAACGCTTCTTGAATTCCTTTCTTTAATGCTGATGAAAAGGCCGATTTTTCAAATGGTAAATTCTCATCTTGTAATTCAATAAATGTTGATTTAACATCTGTGTTAGCTTCACCAACACCTCTGTATTCTTTACCATCAATTGAGATAACTAAAGTTACTACCGTTTTTTTTCTTTTTCTTTCAAACGGACCTAACGATATACCTGTTGATGGTGCTTCAATACTTTCAATTAATACTGAAACAGGTTTTCCGTCTTCACAAATACTTTTATTAACTGATAGTATTTCTTCAGTTATTTGTTTAACCCCCATTGTGAATCTTTTTGGGTTAATTCCTTCAATTTCTCCGTTATTTTTAACGTCTTTCACTGAATAACAATCTTGTGAGTAAACTGATGTTACGAATAACAATCCGATAAGTAATAATAATTTTTTCATAAAAGTGCTTTAGCCCCTATTAGGACTTGATAGTTTAATGTTTGGTCGTTTATTTGGTTTATACCACTAAAACTCAAATTAAGTTTGAATTTTTTGGTTAATTTATAATCAACTGCAACAAACGGAACTGCTAAAAATCCTGATTTGTGCCATAGTCCTTCATAGTAATAAACATATGGTGAGTATACTGTCACAAACATTGCCGTCATACCCATTTTTTTAGTTAACTTAAAACTTCCTAAAACACCACCTAATGTTGATATACTTTGGAATTTAGATTCACCAATATTACCCATAGTTAAATTTGCTCCGACAGTCGCAGTTATTTTTCCAAACTGATATGATTCCATTAATGAAAAAGTGTTAAAGAAATCCTTATCAAAATTAATCATTGATGAATTAGCAAATATTGTTGTAGATTTTTTATGTCTATAAGAAACAAATAGAGTTAAGTTTGAATTGTTAATTGATGTTGTAAAATTTAATAAAACCCCTTTTGCAAATGTATTTTTAGTATTTGAACTAATAATACTCATATTAACTTTAACCTGTGCCGGGTCAACACCTGTGGCACTTGATATTGTAACAATATCTCCGGTCATCATTAAACTACCTTTTTTAACTGCGGCAACTTTACTTTTAGTTGATGATGAACTTTGTGTTGAGGATTCTTCCGCAACCTCCGCTTTGTCGTTTTTCTCAACGGCATCCGCCCTAACTGAATTAATTCCACCGGTTATATTACTAACACCACCACTAGTGGAATTATTAGTATTTGGTGTTGTGGGGTTATTAGTATTTGGTGTTACAGGTGGCTGAGACGATTGACCTCCTGTTGTAGGTGTGACAGTTGTACTTGAATTCGTTCCTCCTTGCGGACTAGTTCCATTTCCAGTTCCTGTACCATTGTTTTGATTTCCCCCGCTTTGCGAAGTTCCTGTATTTCCGTTAGTATTTGTTGGACTTCCTCCGTTAGTATTAGTTGTTCCATTAATGTTATTTTTTGGTTTATCCTCACTTTTACCATCATTTGATGAGGTTTTTTCTTCAACTTGAATGACACCCTCAATAGACGAACCACCAATAGATGACATTGATGATATATCCGATAATGTTGATAAAACTGTGGTGATTACCGCAATATTATTTTGTGCTACGATAGCATTTATTGTGGTATTCTGAGCCAACCCAATCCCACTACAAGGACCACTTGGATTTTGTGAATTAACTTGTTCAATCCATTGTTGTAACGCACCTGAAAGTAGTTCATTTGACGTAAAACTTTGGGTTTGACCATTATAACTCAAGGCTACACTCCCATTTGGATTTGGGATGTAAATTTCTTTTGTTTTCAACGTACAAGGGTCTTCATACGAATATGTAAACCCCTGTCCCATTGAATAAAAGGATGAGAATAAAAAAAGTAATAAAATTATTATTTTTTTCATTTCACTTAATTAGTTTAATGTACTTGATAACGAATTTCCGTCTTCTTCGTCAACTTTTTGAATTAACATTTTATCTCTGTCTTCAGAGTTGAACCAATAGTCAATAACTTTGTTAAGATTACCAACAAAGGCGCCTAACAATATTAATAACATCTCTTTCCAATCTTCTCCGATTTTGAATTCAAAGAAAATCCCCATATTAATACCAAAAATTATAAAAAAGAACAGGAATAATACGATTCCTGTAATTTTCCAACGGTTATTTTGCATTTGTTGTAACATAAAATAGAATCTATTTTTATCATCAACTTTAACGTATTCGGATTTACCTCCAAAAAAATCTTTTAATTTACCCATAATTTATTTAACTCTTAAAGACACCTTTTTTAATTAATTTAGTTATAACTCTTGACGATGCCGTTTCAAGAGCTTTTTTTGTTGATGTTCCTATTGTTGATTGATTAAATTTAATCTCATCAACACCATCTAACAATGATGCAGTTTTTATAGTTGTTGCTTCACCTAATCCACTACCTGTAATGATTTCACCGGTTTGAGCATCAACAAATCTAACCTGTAAACCCAATCTAGTTGTTTGAGTAGTTTTTGAACCATCAGTCATTTTTATTTCTTCATCTTCAGACACTGAAAAATCATAAACTTCAATGTATACAAAGTAGTTCGCCAATATAACATTTCCTTTAACTTCAATTTTGTTACTTGAAATACCTTTATCGGACGCTTTATCCTGTGCAATCATTTTGTTTTTGATTTCCGCCTTATCCTCAGTAAACTTAAATCTATCTGTTGATTCTAAAAACTCTAATACAATGTTTGCAACCCCCAATCCGACACGTTTGTCTTTTAACTCGGGATACATTTCGTATAGTTCTTCGTTTATACCGATTTTTAAGACCTGTATTGGAATAACAATGTCTCCGGTATAATTACTTACCACGTCAATAGATTGTTTCTTCTCAAAGTCCGCTTTGTATTCCTCTGTCTTAACAGTACCAATTGTTTGACTAAATGAGAAGAAACTAACCAATAAAGTTATTAGTAAAAATAACTTTTTCATCTTACCAAGGGTCTTCTTCTTTTGGTTTAGCAGGCGTTGCCGCTGGTTGTGCTGCAGGTGCCGGTTTTTCTACTGTTTTTTCTTTAATAATTGTTGTAGTTCCACCACCTTGTTGTTTTTGTTGGTTGGTATTATTGTTTTGTAAATTGATAACAACAGGTGCTGCCGGTGCTGTTTGTTCTGTTTTAGTTTCTTCTTCTTCAGAGTGACCTCCGAAAAGCTGCGTACTTAACCAAACACCTCCTCCCGCTACCACAGTAGTTAAAGTTCCGATTATTGTTTTTTTCAATCCAGACCAAGTCCCATCTGATTCGGGTGCGTTTGTTTCTTCTGACATTTTAATTAATTTTTATTGTTTATTTTCCTAAAAGGCTGGGAGGTCACATCTGTGACCTCATAAATTATTTCTTTAATATTACTTTAGACATTACCGGTAAATCATTTTTTCTTAATACCGCAATATACTCACCTGTTGGTAAGTAACCTAAACTTGTCATATAGTTATACTCACCTTCCGGCATAGATTGATTAACTATCACTTTAAGTTCAGTACCGTTCATAGAATAAATCCCTAACCAAGTACTACCATTTTTAATAACTTTGAATCTAACATTAACAAAATCCGATGTGGGATTTGGATATACAACCATATTTTCAAAGTTTTCTGTAGAACCTAAATTACCGACTCTTAAAATTTCAACAATTCCATCAGTTGGTGTTATTTTTAAATCTTTAGCTACATTATTACCCGCATGTTTTCTTGTCACATATAAAGGACTTACACCCCAATCACTTTGAATTTGTTTTGAAATGAATTGTAGAGTAAAAACTAACTCATTGTCATTTAATAATTTTGTGTTAAGTGTTGGGTCATAACCACCCCATTCAACTGTATTGTCATTTGGGTTCATAAAAGAAAGCCAACCACCAATTTTTGATTCAGCTCTAATACCTTTAAAATCTAACAAATTACTATCATAATTCATTGCTAATTGTAATGAACCTAATTGTTGTCCATTAGTTTTAACTGATACAGGAACTTCAACCAAATTTTGTTCATTAACAGATAAATTTGGATAGTTAACTTCAATTGAGTTTAATGTGTTATCATCATAAGTTGTGGTAACATCAATAATGTGTAATGGTGCGTTAGCAGGGTTTATGATTTCAATTGGAGTCATACGAGCCATTTGGAATCCTGTACCGTTTGCATCACCCGGAACTGCAACATAGAATGTTACTGAATTTCCAGCACCCGGTAGAATGTTGAATACTAAATCAGTCACACCCGGAATTGTAGATTGTAATGAAGATGTTGCACCGTTAATTGACGCATATTCAGT
>Ga0247722_10000869_pt1 | contig 17594 bp, 17 predicted proteins | sample MSEWelMarce3H_FC_FD_189094 | JGI IMG/M metagenome (GOLD analysis project Ga0247722, IMG submission 189094) | Subsurface sediment microbial communities from gas well in West Virginia, United States - MSEEL Well Study Marcellus 3H_FC | ecosystem: Environmental > Terrestrial > Deep subsurface >... | reverse complement strand
TTATGGTTAAAGACCGCTGATGGTTAGGCCAATTTGCAATGATTTCATATTTGCTGCCACCCCATCTTTGAAAATACCAGTAAGGTCATAAGCGCCAAAGGAAAGAAAAGCCTGCAGCTTTGAAAGAATTTATTTTAGCAGGGGTAGCGATGAAAAAATTTACAGAGAACGCATTGCGTTGGGCCACAACCTCAGTAGTACCATCTTAAAAGCCATCGACTACGATTTAAAAAACACTATTTTCTCTTTCATACCCAACACAGCCGAAACCGCTTTCTACGGATTGATAAAAGGTGCTGAAGACTACCTCAACAACATTAAAATAGAACGCATTTTAAGCTGGGGCAAAGATTACGATGAAGCCAAACTATCGGAGATGGTTAACCGAAGAGTGCGCATCGAAAAAATTGCCATCAAAGATGTGAAGTTGCGCACCTTTATTACTCAAGACACTAGCAGAAATGAAATGGTGCAGCACGTGTACGATATAACTTACGGCACTGTAAAAAAAGACACTGATACCCTCGTTGTGATAGACGACAGCATTGTACGAGGAACTACTTTGAGAGAAAGTATTATACGCATGCTGAGCAGGCTGAAACCAAAACGAATCGTTATCGTATCATCTGCTCCGCAAATTCGTTATCCTGATTGTTATGGAATAGATATGAGCAAGATGGGCGATTTCATTGCCTTTAAAGCGGCGGTTTCATTGTTGAAAGAAACCAACCAAGAAGGACTGCTCGATGATCTGCTTGCCAGGTGCAAAGAGTTACAACGCAACAACCTCCTACATACAGAGAACCTGGTACGCCAGGTATACAAACCTTTTACATTGGAACAGATCTCTGCAAAAATTGCACAACTCATCACACCAGATGAAGTAACTATTCCAGTAGATGTAATTTACCAAACCATCGAATCGTTGCATGAAGCTTGCCCCGGTAACAAGGGCGACTGGTACTTTACCGGCAACTATCCAACACCCGGTGGCAACAAGGTTTGCAACAAGGCATTCATGAATTATGTAGAAGGAAAAAATGTACGCGGTTACTAAACCAACACGCTTTAAATTAGCAATACCGCAATGAAAACGCTGATCGAAATTCTGTCTGTAGCCGGCTTAGCCACCTTCGAAGTGTATGCCGCCATCCCCGCTGGTTTTGTATTTGAGCTTCACCCCCTCATCATTTTTGGGGCCAGCACTATTGGCGGATTGGTAGGGGTATTTGTTGCTGCATTTCTGGGCGATAAAATACGGTTGTTCATTTATCGGTTTAAAAAACCAGCTCCACCCAAACCCAAAAAAACAGACAGCTTGGCCTACCGGCTTTGGAACAAGTACGGTATTATTGGTCTGGGCTTTTTAGGCACCATGACGGTAGGCGCTCCCATTAGCCTGGCAGTAGGCGTTGGACTGAATGCTCCTTTAAAAAAATTAATTATCTGGTGTTGTGTAGGCGTTTTGGTAAGATGTGCTGTGTTTACCGCAATCGGGTATTTTGGTTTGAAGATGTTTGAACAAGCATAAAATATTGTAGAAAATCATATTTTCAATAGCCCCATCTTCGCCATCCCATTCATGGGTTTATTGTCCCAGAACAATTCAAAATCTTCTAGCCCCGCTGCTTCGTAACTATCCATCACTTCTTTTAATGTTGAAGTAATCGGTTGATCAATACTCAATTTTTCGAGCATGGGCAACAACCATTCCGCATGTGATTTTAATAGTTGAATGCTGTAGAGATTGGTTTTGGTGGTAAACCCTACAGTGGCCATTTCTCGCTGCATGCCTTTTTTAGATTGGGTAAAAAATTCGCAGGTGGGTTTTTTACCCAGCCACACTATTTTGCTGTTAGGCTTTGCGGCAGGCAAGTCATCATCATTCAATGCCTTTTCAATAAACTGAGGATCTACAGATGTTTTGGGCACTTTAAAATCGAACCATTTGTGCAATGGTTCTTCTAAACCAATATGATGCATGTAGTTGAACAACGATTTTTTAAGGCCATATCCAAAAGCGTCATGGTCTGCACCGGTAGGGTCGTGGTGCACAATATCATTGTTGGCGAAAGTACCTATGGCGTCTGTGTCTTTGGTTACTTTGTATTTCTCCGGATTTAATCCCACTGGGCTATGAGCCGTCATGGCAAATTGGTGCCAGAAGGCAGATTGCAATACACCCGCTTTGAACAACTGGCGTACCATATCTAAAGAATCGATGGTTTCCTGTGCCGTTTGTGTTGGGAAACCATACATCAAGTAAGCATGTACCATGATGCCTGCTTCTGTAAAATGTTTGTTTACCCTTGCTACCTGAGCAACGGTAATGCCTTTTTGAATGAGTGCTAGCAAGCGTTCAGAGGCTACTTCTAGCCCACCACTTACGGCTATGCAGCCTGCGGCTTTGAGTAATAAACAAAGATCGCGGGTAAAGCTTTTTTCGAACCGGATATTGGCCCACCAACTCACAACCAATTTTCTTCTTAAAATTTCTAACGACACAGCACGCATCAATGCGGGTGGCGCAGCCTCATCAACAAAATGAAAACCGTTTTCGCCTGTTTGGGCAATCAGCTCTTCCATTCTGTCGCAGATGAGCGTGGCAGCAACTGGTTCATACAGTTGAATGTAGTCTAATGAGATGTCGCAAAACGTACACTTGCCCCAATAACAACCGTGCGCCATGGTGAGTTTGTTCCACCTGCCATCACTCCACAAACGATGCATAGGATTGGCTACTTCGATGGCAGAAATATATTGGTCTAATAAAAAATCGCTGTAATCTGGCGTACCCACTTCACCTTGTTTGTAATCTTTTACTTGCTTGTTGTTTTTGTAAACAACTTTGCCGTCTTCCAACAAAAAAGTTCTTTTAAGGTCGTTTACCGTTTTGTGGCCATCAATGAATCCAATCAAATTTTCGAGTGGTGCTTCGCCATCATCGAGGGTAATGTAATCGTAAAATTCAAATACCCTCGGATCGGATAATGAGCGTAGTTCAGTATTGGCGAAACCGCCTCCCATCAATACTTTCACATGGGGGTAGTGTTTTTTTATAAACTGACCGCAGCGCAAAGATGTATAAAGGTTTCCCGGAAATGGAACAGAAATGGCCAGCATTTGAGGCTGGATGGCTTCCATCTTTTTTTGTAAAATAGCGATCAATATTTCATCAATATAGCTGTAAGGTTGTTGAAGCGAAGCATACAGTTCATCAAAACTATTGGCACTTCTGCCAAGACGTTCGGCATAACGACTAAATCCAAAATGTTCGTCTACGGTTTCCATGATGAGGTCGCTCAAATCTTCGAGGTACATGGTGGCAATGTGTTTGGCATTGTCTTGCACCCCCATGCTGCCAAAGGCCCATTCCATATCGTCTAACTGTTCAAACCTACTGGCTTCTGGCAGTAAATTTCTTTTGGAGATAAAATGCGCAAGAGTAGGTTTTTTACCTTGTAAAAAAGCCATCACTTCATCAATGGTTTGAAGGTATTCTTGTTGTAGCAACAACATTCTACTGGCGTTGGCTGACAATTCTTTTTCGCTTTGTTCAATGGTCTTAAACAAACGCGCTAGTCCTTCTTTACAAAATAGGGCCAGGGTGGTTTCAATGCCAAGATCGGCCTGGTAGGAAGCAATGTTGCGGGTATTTAAAAACCCTTTAATGTATGCAGTAGCCGGGTAGGGCGTATTGAGTTGCGTAAATGGGGGTGTAATTAATAATAACTTTGTACTCAAACCATTTTCTTTAGCAGCAAAAATAGCTGCAATTGTTCAAAACTGTTCTTATTGTGTGATGGAACCGTTGGGTAAACTGTATAAAATTTACACAAGTGTTCTTGGATTCTTTTGCTTTTAGTACAAATCTGTTTCCGTTACACTCATTTTCGTACTCCCCAATTTGTAGAACAATTGAATGCGTTGTTGAATACTGGCAGTGCAATGCCTGGCGTTGCTTCAACCAAATTCATTGTCGGAGATGGCAAAGATTTTATTCTTCAGTTCTGCCGCTTGCAGCATCAATCATGTTTCCAAAAAACAATGCATTCATCAATAGTTTGGTTCCCCCCAGCCAAAAGCCCCTCATGTTGGGATTGTCGGCAATATTAATAACCCTACCTGCTCCCAGCGTATTTACAATTACCGCTGCACTGTTTTTTACTGCTGCTGCGTTTTCTCTGCTGATGTAGCCACTTTGCAAAGGGCTGGCACCATATTGAAAAGGATTAGCATAAGGATTCTTGCTTTTTTCTAAAAATACTTTGTTGCCTTTAAACATTGATACGGTGGACTGGTTGTAGCCATAAGCAAGCGGGTGGGAGAGATCTACTTCCGCACCAAATATGGCCCCGTTCATTTGTTGCGCGCCTTCAATTTGTTCTCTTTGAATATATGTAATACGGGCAGCACTGTCTGCAGGATTTTTGGCCCTTTTTATGGTTACGGTGCTAATGCCATTTTGAGAAGCCCATACAACAGCATCCTCTTCTAAAATTAAAACGCCGCCTGCTTGTACCCATGCTTTCAATTTTTCTTTGTTGAGTTCGCCGTAGTTGCCAGACACCATGATGATGCAATTGTATTTAGAAACATCGGCACGGTTAAAGGCCGTCGCATCCAAGTGCGTAGAAGGGATATTCATTCTTTGATCGAGTAAATGCCACACTTCCCCTGCATCTAACGCCGACACGCCAGATCCTACGATCATGGCTACCGAAGGTTTTTGGAGCGAAATAAATTTGCTACTGCCCAAATCGCTACCTGTTGTAGCAGCACCGCTTTGCATCGCATGAAATGTTATCCCGTTTTTTTGCGCTGTTGTTTGTAAGATATCGTACAATGCATCAGACGCTACAGACTGCATTTTTACGGGTATCAAAATAGAACCATAATCAAACTGTTTGGTTTCACCCGTAGCTGTTTTGATCGAAGTTTTATTAGTGGCTACTTTTGTAATCAATCCTTTTTGCTGCAATTCATACAACGCTTTGGGAGCATAAAATTCATCCCATTCCATTAGATAGGCATACTCAGATTTTTCGCCTTTAACACTACCCTTTAATGCAGGTGCTGCTGTTAGCAAACTGCCTGCATTTAACGAGCTGGTTTGTTTGTAGGGAATTCCAAATGCGAGTGGCATCGTCCAACTAGAAATGTCATAAAAAAGGCTATCCGTAAACGTTAGTTGCTTGTCGAAAATGGCTTTGATCAATACTTGTTGTGGTTGATTGAGCGCAACAGTATAGGTAGCCCCTTTTTCGAACTCCGCATCAGTAGCTCCTACATATTCCTTTACTTCGATGCCATGGCGCAACATCATTTCTATGAACAAAGCTGTTTTTGCTCGATCATTTTTATCGCCAAAAATATACCCTCCTGTGGCATTGGTAGATTGATTGTAGAAATCTCTTTGAAACGATAAAAATTCTGTTCTCATTGCCAAGGCGCCTTCTAACGTAGAGAGTGCTGTTACAAATTGGTTTTTGATGGTGGCAGGAAAACGAAGAATACCATTGGATGTTTCCTGTGCATGTCCTCTGCTAGAGGCCTGCTCAAACAAGATGCCTACTGCACCATTGATGTCTGGAAATGTAGACCCTTTGCCGTAATAAAAATCATCGTAGTTTTCTTTCGTAAAATAAAGCGAGCCAATTTTATCCAATTGTTTGGCATGAAAACGTCCAAGCTTCTCTGTTAGTTCCATGTTCTTGGCAGGTGTTAACGGGTTAACCCTTGATGGCACACCTGGTTGAAAAAAGAAGCTGGCGTTGCTGCCTTGCTCATGATGATCGGTTAAGATATTTGGCTTCCACTTTTGGTACAAACTGATGCGGTTCCTGCTTTCTGGATGCACTCCTGGCAACCAATCGCGGTTAAGGTCGAACCAATAATGATTGAACCTTCCGCCTGGCCACACTTCATTAAACTCTCTACTAGCTGGATCGGTAACCAGGTTTTTACTTTTGTGCTGATTGGCCCAAGTTGAAAAACGTTGCAAACCATCCGGGTTAAAAGATGGGTCGAACAAGATCACCGTATTGCTCAATAATTCCTCGATGGCTACACCCTGTGCTGCTGCCAAATGGTATGCTGTTAATAATGCAGCATTGCTACCACTTGGCTCGTTGCCGTGTATAGAATGACCGATGTACACTACAATTGGCATTTTGCTGATATCGGCCGATGCTGATTTAGCAGGATCCGATAACAACAAGTGCTGTTGGCGAATTTGCTCCAGTCTGCTATGATTTTCTTTGGATGTAATAATGAGTAATACTTGCGGCCGCTGCTCATAGGTAAAACCCATGGTTTCTATTTTCACTCTTTCGGGTGCCGATTGTGCAATCGCCTGCATATAGTTTACCAACCTGTCGTGTGTGATGTGCCATTCGCCTACTTCATGATGAATGACGCTAGCAGGGGTTGGGATGGCAGGGTTGTATTGAATACCTTCTGGCAGATAGTAATTTAGTTGTTGTGCATTGGCAGTAAATAACAAAGCAACAAAACAGTGAATTAGGCAGATTTTTCTCATGCTCTAAATTAAAGAGAATGTTTTAATAAATAAATATTTATGTGCAGTAAGCCTGTGCTTAATCTGATTGTATGATTTTAAAAAAATCCACGCACATCGAAGTAGCAAAGCAAATTTTAGTTTTCTAGCACGGCGTGGCAGAATACATGCAGGTTTTTTTCAGATGGGAAATTTTTTCAACAAGGATGCATCAAATTAGACGAAATGCGGCTATATATGTTAATAAAATGTGATGATGGCTGTTGTGTGAAATTGTGTCCAAACTGGCATCATAATTGAAAACAACCAAGTAAAAAGGTATATGAAAATTAGTACTAAAACCATGTTGGGCATTGCAGCCATCACAGCCCTCGGCATTGCACTAGTGTTAGGCACAAAAAAATCAAAAAAAATTAACCTCGATCAAATTGCTGATGAAGGCTATGAAACTGCACATGATATTTTGTATCCCAAACAATTCGGTCGCGAAAAAAAATTACAATATGGGCCAGTATTGCCAGAATAATACTGATTGATGGTTATTTAAATATTTCATTCAACAACCCTGCAAGCCTTACGCCTGCTTTTAGCATCTGCTCTTCTGCAATGGCTTTGTATTTGAAATTGTACTGATAACCCAATTTTTCTTCCGGCCCTTTTACATCGGCATAAATTTTTTCTGCAATCAAATAAGAGTCGTAGAACCAAAAAGACGCTTTCTCTTGTTGCCATACTTTACGCTGGTCTTTAGACACAAAATTGATGGCTTTTGCATATTCTGTGTAGCTCAGGTTTTGAGAGCTGATCAATTCAGTATCCCACACTTGGTGTAGGTTCTTGGGCTCGTTGAACCACAATACCCTTACCTTGTTTCCTCCCTGGTCTTCTGGGCGGCCTACATGCAGCGGCTGGTGAACATCGCCTACCAAATGAATCAACATTCGCAGGTATAAAATTTTATCGGAAGAAGGAACTTCTTTTTTCTTCAACTCATTGCTAAGAAAGATGGTTTTGGTGTACGCATTGGTAGCTGTATCGGCTTCAAGCAGTTGAATTACTTCCTGTTCCGTTTTTCCGGAAGCAATGTTTATATAGTGCCAGTTTGATAAATAATTGTAGGCAGGGTCTGATTTAATAAAGTCGGCCCAATTACTGCTCATGGCTACCGATTCATTTCCTAAAATAGCGGCTATTCCTTTTCTGGCTTTTTTAGTAAGATACTGATCGGCAATTTCGCCCACAATACGGTGGCCCAGCATTCCCCAAGCCATCGACTGTATGGGTAGGTTCACAACAAACATCAAGGCCAGCAAACGGGCAAAAATCATCTTTTTCATATTTATTTTTATTTTGAGCAACTTTTTAACCAAATGAACAGTCTAGTAGCTACAAGCAACCGAATAATGGGTGAGCTTTGCCTTTTTTTAAATTTTTGTGGTATTTCGCTTTAAAAAACAAGAAAAATCATCCAGTAAAACAATAGGACACAATTTCATTTAAAATATTAAGAAGACAATCAGTTGTCTTTTTTAAACTCGGTTTTTCATAGGATATTGGATTTTAAACGGGGCTGGATTTTTATCCTGGCCCTTTTTTTATGCTTTTTAGTAAGTGGTGGTCATGTCTTCGTCTACGCATATTATAAAATCTGCCTTCCCCTTATTTTCTACCAACAACTTTTTCAGATCTGCCTGCAACACCGTAGAGATGGTGGCTCGTTTCAATTGAGGTTGCTGCTGTTGAATGTACCATCCGATGCCTTCATTATTATCGGAATGATAGGAGCCGTTGTAATGGATAGACAGGGCACCGGCCGAATGGTATTTCAATATAAAATATGCCATCGTTGCGTCTTTGATGGCTTGTGCTTTTGGGAAATTACCGGCATTGGCATGTCCGGGCATCATTTCCAGCATGTTTTTGTAACCAGGCAATGTAGAATCATAAGCAATGGGCAGGGGTGCCATCCAAGATTTTTCAAGTGCCGACAAAGTATCCAGTGCTTTAAACCCTCCGCGAGAAACCATGGAGGCATATTTACGAGGCACATTGGTAGCAACAAAGACCAATTGTTTGGCTTTGGCATAATTCACCAAGGGTGCATAGTCTGTTTTGTAATTGTTCCAGAGACGGGCGCTGCTGTCTAATCCTTTTGCGGTAATTTTTCCTTGGAGATACGCATCTAAGGCTGGCTGGTTGTCGCGCTCAAACATTTCTGCACCCAATACCAATTGCCGGCTTTCGCCCAGTTCTTTGGTGATTTCTAATTGCAGCCAGTGCACAATTGGATTGTTGTGGTATTCGCCAAAAAGCAACACGTCTGACTTTTTCAAAGACTGCATCATTTTTTTGTGCGATACTTTTTTACCCTTTGCATTAAAAATTACATAGGCAGGTTTAACCTGTGCAAACAAGTTTCCAATGCTGATAAACATACACAGGATCCATAAATGTTTTTTCATATTTTTTTGGTTGATTTTTTAAACTGTACACCCGGCACTTCGCTAATTAGGTCTTCTCCATAAACCGATGCAGGTGTTTGATAGCCCTGTTTAAAATTGCCTGCCAATACTTTGTTTGCAATGATCAATGCCGCATGGGCAGTGATGGTATAACCCTCGGGGCCACAAAGTGAAGCGGTAACAACTGTACCATTTTGATTGGTGGCCCTGCCCCACACCATGCCAAGGGCTGCGGCTCTTTGCTGTTTGGATGGACCCGCTGGCAACGATTTAATTTTTTTTCGGATGATGTTTCTTACAAAAGAAGTACGCAGCAACCAGTTAAAAACGCCTTGAAGTTTGAGCAAATTATACACTTTTTTAGAAACCCCAGTATAGGTCTTGATGTTAGGAACCCCTGTAGTAAAATGAGCCGTTGATACATCTCCCCATGGAATGTTCATGACAAACATTTCCTTTACAGGCAGATCTTCCCCTCTGTAAAAAGACACCATCATTGCTTCGGCACCGAGTGGGGTTCGTACAATTTTTCCATTTTTTCTAATAGCCCCGCCTTCTCCAATTTTGCTGGCCATGGTGATGGCGGTGCCGTGAGAGAGTGAGCCACCCAACGTTGCAAAAGCGAGTTGCAAATCTGTCATATCTGGCAATTGCCCGTGCAGGTGTTTTGCAACGCAGTCGGTAGGCACCACATCGAAACCTACGCCTGGCATCAGCATGATACCGGCTTGTTTGGCTTCCGCATCCAGCGATTTAATTTTTTCGAACACAGAAATATCTCCGTTGATATCGAGATAATGCGTTTTGGTTTGAATACATGCTTTTAGCATGGCGTCGGCCGTTTCGCTGAATGGACCCGCTGCGTGCAGTACCAATTTTACTTCCCGAAGGGTATCTAACAGAATGTCTTCCTGCTCCAATGCAAAAATTTTATACGGCAGCTGTAACCCTTCGGCCATTGCTTTGATGTCTGCCTCTTTTCTTCCTGCCAAAATAAGTTGAATGCCATAATTAGAAGCCAGGTCTGCAATCAACCTCCCGGTGTACCCGTTGGCCCCATATAATAAAACATTTGCTGTCATTTTTATCGTTTTAATGTTGATGCAAGTACTCCTCTTCCCATTTCTTGAAAACAAGGATACTGCTATATAATGGTTTGTCTTTTTTGAATGGCTCAGGTTGGGCTCTATCCTTCAAACAATTAAATGGATGCTTGTTTTACAGGTTCGTAACTGTTTAGTAGCCCTTTTTGTTCAATTTTATTTGCTTTAATTATTGAACCTACAATGTAAGATAAATATACTGCAGGGTCTTTTAAAATTGCATTTGAAAATAAAGGATCGTTTCGTTCCTTTGTTAAATAAGAAAAAGCTGTGTACATTTAATTTACTGCATCCATTCACTAACCACGAAGACCATGAAAACATTGTACATCATCAGACATGCAAAAAGTAGTTGGGGCGATTTTACACTGCCAGATTTTGAAAGACCGCTCAACGAACGTGGGAAAAAGGATGCCCCTGTGATGGCGCAGTTTTTAAAAGATAAAAAAACCATTATTGATGTTTTCATCAGCAGTCCAGCTAAGAGGGCGCTTAAAACCTGTGAAATATTTTGTGAAACCTTTCAAAAAAATGCAAGTGATATTGTGATCATTGATGAGTTGTATCATGCGCCTTCGCCGGTTTTTATAGAGCAAATAAAAAAAATAGATCCTGCTTTTAACAGTGCTGCCATTTTTTCTCACAATCCTGGTATCACAGATTTTGTAAACGATGTAGCAGTAGGTATAAAAGTTGACAATATGCCTACCTGTGGCATATTTGCGTTTCAGATAAACAGCGATGATTGGTCAAACTTCGAGTGGGCAGAAAAAACATTTTTGTTTTTTAAGTACCCAAAGTCTTTTTAAACATGAAACTTGTTGCAACATTCTTATTCGATTTGTTGAACATTTTATTTTTTTTTGCGCCACCCAACAGCCAGGATACCTTATCTCTAAAGTTGGAGATAGCCTTAGTGGAAACATATCCAGATAAAAACTTACATCGCCCAATTAAAAAAAATGATGGTCGATTTTAAATACATAGACCATTACTAACCGGAAACATAGATTATAGGAATTGCCTTTTTTGTCTGTAACAGAATGGTATGACAAAAAATCCACGTGAGGTTACAACAACTTTTCGAAATAAACTGCAGTCTCTATTGGGTTGTGGTAATAGGGTGGAATTTCAACAAACCCATTTTTTAAATAGAGGTTCATGGCAGGTGTCATGGTGCTCAAGGTATCTAATTGTATTTTTTTATACCCGCATTCCCTCGCCAGTAGCAGTGCATGGTCTAACAATGCCGAACCTATTCCTTTTTGTTGTTGCTGTGGTTGCACATACATTCTTTTCAATTCAGCGCTGCTGTCATCAATTCTTCTCACGGCCACACAGCCAATAAAATGATTATTTATTTCGCACAAAATAATACCTCCGTGTGGTAAAGCATACATGTGTCTCAGGTCATTCAATTCTTCTGAAAACCCCTGAAAACATAGGTCAATGCCCAACCACTTTGAGTATTCCTCAAAGAGTTTAGCTGCAGCGGCATATTGCTCATTGGTACTAATTAGAATGAATCGTGTCAATTTTTTTAGTTTTATTACTAAGGTAAACGCCTGTAAAAATACAAATAGCTGCTACAATCTTGGTGAGGGTAATACTTTCGCCAAGAAAGGCTACTGCAATGGCTGCAGCAAAAAATGGTTGAGAATAAATGTATGTGCCCGCCATAGAGGCGCCCAATATTTTAATGCCATACACATTGAAAATATACGCCAAAAATGTGCCGGTAAAAACCACCAGGGTCATGTTTAACCAAGTAATTGCTGTAAAACTACCCCACTCTACACTTTTGTATTCTTCCCAACAAAATGGCAGCATCATAAAAAACCCCACTGTAAAAATAAATCGCATCACCATGATAGGATGGTATCGTATCATCATCGGTTTTACCAACACAAAATATATGGTGTAAGCAATGGCATTTAAGATGATCAACAAATCGCCGAGCAACACGTTCGATGCGATGCCGGTTTTTTCTTTGGAGGTCACCAGTACCACAGCACCAGCAATACCCATCAACAAACCAGCAATTTTGAAGCCGTGTAGTTTTTCTTTTAAGATCCAAGCGGCTATAATGGTGATGAGAATGGGGGTGGTGAGCATTAACAATACGCCATGAATAGAATGAGTAAGCGACAACCCTTTGACAAACAACAATTGATTGATGGCTACACCTGTGAGTGCGCAACACACCAACCTTCCGAGGTCCTTTTTTTGAAAAGTAGACTTTACCGGCTTGAATAAAAACAACACCCATAGCAGTAAAGCAGTAATGCCTACCCTAACAATGTTGATTGCGAAAGGCTTTGCAAAGTCTTCGTTGATGAGGTATTTGATCGCAGTAAAATTGATCGCAAAAAAAACATTGGTTCCTAATAATGCCAGATGTGCTTTGGTGGTTGGTTTCAATGATGCCGTTTGTTTGTGCAAAGTTCGTGTTTGTGCAATAAAAAACCGTCTCTAGACAAAGACGGTTTTAATACTAAATAACCCAACTAAATATTATTGTGCTGGAGCGGATTAAGCGCCCATGTTTTCTTTGATTTTTGCCCTGATCTTGGCTTCGATTTCTCCTGCCAATTCTGGATTGTCGTGCATCAATTGTTTAACTGATTCACGCCCCTGACCCAGTTTGTCGTTGTTGTAGCTAAACCATGAACCGCTTTTTTGAACGATCCCCAGCTCTACGCCCATATCTATGATCTCACCTGTTTTGGAGATACCTTCTCCGTATATAATATCGAATTCAGCCTGGCGAAATGGAGGTGCCACTTTATTTTTCACCACTTTTACTTTGATGTGGTTACCAATTACTTCGTCACCGTCTTTAATTTGTGCTTGTCTACGAATGTCTAACCTTACGGAAGCATAAAATTTCAATGCATTACCACCGGTAGTGGTTTCGGGGTTGCCAAACATTACCCCAATTTTTTCCCTCAGCTGGTTGATAAAAATACAGCAGCTATTGGTTTTGGCGATGGTGGCGGTGAGTTTACGCAGTGCCTGACTCATCAACCTAGCCTGTAATCCCATTTTGCTATCGCCCATTTCCCCTTCCAATTCTCCTTTGGGTACCAATGCAGCTACAGAGTCAATGACTACTACATCTAAAGCGCCAGACAATATCAGCCTGTCTGCAATTTCCAAAGCCTGTTCTCCATAATCGGGCTGAGATATCAAGAGGTTGTCTATATCTACCCCTAATTTTTGTGCATAGTTGCTATCAAACGCATGTTCCGCATCAATAAAGGCACACATGCCTCCTTTTTTCTGCGCTTCTGCAATTACATGTATGGCCAATGTTGTTTTACCGGATGATTCTGGACCGTAAATTTCTACTACTCTGCCTTTGGGTAAACCACCGATGCCTAAGGCCACGTCTAACCCAATAGACCCTGTAGAAATAACCTCTTGTTCTGTAATTCCCTTATCACTCATCATCATTACCGATCCTTTGCCAAAATCCTTATCAATTTTATCCATCGTAAGTTTAAGGGCCTTTAATTTTTCTGCGTTGCTCATGTTTTTAAGTTTAATTGATGTATCTGAATTTGCGTTATAAAATTAAGCGGAAACAAATGTAAAACATCTATTCGACATTTCACTAATAATTTTAGTATTTTTTTTGACAATATTTTTAGTTTTTTTAACCCGGGGTAAAAAAAACCCATTCCGAAGAGTCGGAACGGGGAGTGTTCAAGCATGAGAAATAAAATATGTTTTCTTAAGATTTCAACTTACGGATCAGGAAACGGGCCTTGTACTTTAATACGAATACAAATAGAAGAAGATTTTTTTACATAAAAAATACCCCAAATAGGTAGTTTTTTTGAAATACTGTTAATTACAGCATAAAAAAAAGCAGCTTTAATTCGCTGCTTTTTCAAATTTATAAATTATCAAATTTGTAAATGGGATCAATCTCCGAATCGGCGGCCAATTCACATACTGGTTTAATCAAACCATCTTTGAGACCGTATACCCAACCATGCAGGTGTGGTAAATGTCCGGTTTTCCAGGCGTTTTGAATAATGGTGGTCTTGGCAAGGCTCAATACTTGTTCTTTCACACTGATCTCCACCATACGATCAAATTGTTGGTTTTCATCTTTGATCTCATCTAACTCTTCTTTGTTCATCCGAATGATGTCTTTGATTTCTTTGAGCCAGTTGTCGATGATACCAAAACTTTTGTTACCCATGGCAGCTTTCACTCCTCCACAACCATAATGTCCGCAAACGATGATGTGTTTTACTTTCAATACTTCTACAGCATATTGCAACACACTCAACAGGTTTAAATCTGTATTCACCACAAGATTGGCAATATTACGGTGTATGAACATCTCACCTGGTTGGGTGTTGGTAATTTGATTGGGTGGTACCCGGCTATCGCTACAACCGATCCACAAAAACTCTGGGGCCTGTTGGTCTTGCAAACGTTTAAAAAATTCGGGATCTGTTACAATTTGTTCGGCGGCCCATGCTTTGTTTTCTAATAATAACTTTTCGTATGACTTCATTGATATGTGTTTTAAAAATGTATAAATGGCTTGTTTATTTCATTAATGAGCCTCGTCTCCCAAATTTGATGTGTTGGCAGATGATTGTATTTTAGACGAATCGTTGTAAGTCGTATTTTTTATTTCTACACGGATGTTTTTGAGGTGAGCATGTTCGTTGAATTCGCTGATGGTATCCAGAATATCTTTATCAATAAATTCTGCCCTCGTCATATCTATCATTACCGATGACCCTTCTTCAATTTTTTCTAATTCAGCTTTTAAAATAGGTTTGCTGAAAAAGGAAATGTCTTTTCTCATCCTAATCAGAGTACCATTGTTTTGTTTTACGACAAAAATAGCCGATCTAAAATTGCTTCTGATGATGTAGAAAATCCCGATGGCAATGCCAATCAACACCCCTTTTAATAAATCGGTAAACACGATGGCCAAAATGGTTATTAAGAAGGGCATGAATTGTTCCCAGCCTTTTTTGTAATACTCTTTAAACAGCTGCACTTTTGCCAGTTTGTATCCGGTGAAAATGAGGATGGCTGCCAATGCTGCTTTTGGAATAAGATTAAGGATTTTGGGCACAAACATTACACACACCAGTATAAGGATACCATGAAAGATGGTACTCATCTTTGTTTTAGCCCCTGCATTTAAGTTGGCGCTACTTCTTACAATTACGCTGGTAAGGGGCAAACCACCCAACATACCGCTTACGATGTTTCCAGAACCCTGTGCCATTAATTCTCTGTTTGTGGGAGTTACTCTTTTGTAAGGATCTAGTTTATCAACGGCTTCAATACTCAGTAAAGTTTCTAGTGTAGCTACCAGTGCAAGGGTAATGGCAGAAACCCAAACGTCTACATTGGTAATAAACGACCAGTTGGGAAACTTGAAAAAAGATAAAAACTCGCTCGGAGAGTTGGCTACCGGAATATTCACTAAATGCGAACTATCTAGTTTTAATGAACCGTCGTTTTGTAAAAAGCGCTGAAACAATACCCCTACAATTACTACTACCAGCGGACCGCTAATGAGCTGAAATATTTTCTGTCGTTTGATCCATTTGTTTTCATAAATGATCAAAATAGCGATGCCGACAACGCCAATGATGACTGCCATAAGCGTAGGGTCTTTAAAAGCATTGAGTACTGCGGTAAAAGTATTCTCTCCGCCTGACTGTTGAAAGGTTTCGTCGCCCTCGTAATCTTTTTCGTATCCTAATAAATAAGGAATTTGTTTCAGGATCAAGATAATCCCAATGGCAGCCAACATTCCTTTGATAACAGCATTGGGTACATAATCGCCGATTACGCCCATTTTAAAAATTCCCATTAAAATTTGCAAAACGCCCGCCAATACTACTGCCAGAAAAAATGCTTCTACTGCTGGTAATTTCAATACAGCCGCTGCAACAATGGCGGTAAGGCCTGCCGCGGGCCCACTTACACTTAAATGACTTCCACTCAGCAAGCCAATCACTATACCACCCACTACACCACCAATGATACCACTGAATTCATTCAAGCCACTGGCTACTGCAATACCCAAACAAAGCGGTATGGCAATTAAAAAAACTACGAGAGAAGAAGGAAGATCAGAGCCTACACCTTGAAAATATTTTTTCATTTTTTATGCGCTATTAATTCAGATTAAATTTATTACAGGTCATACAACTTCAAGCGAAGCTGTTGCCATGGATAAATGCCTTAAACAATCATGTAGAAAAGAAGTGGCTCGATACAAAAGGGTATCAAAGCCAATACAACAAACTTAGGCTAATTTGGGAGGGGGTGATACCAATTCGTAATGAACGATTTGCAGCTTTTCTGCTTCTAAAACTCTATGATACAACAGCATGGTTAACCATGCAAAATCTTTGTGAGAATGTCTTTCTTGTAGGTATTCTTCTTGGATACTGAGCCCCTGGTTCGATTTTGAGTGCTCTTCTACCGGGTTGGGGGCTTCCTTTTCATCGATGTCAGTATTCATCGAAATACTTTTTGTGTTATCCGACCCTATTTTATAAACAAAAAAATTAGCTCCTGTTAAAACCAATAAACAGAAACACATCATCATTACAGATACTATTTTAGTAGCTGAAAATGATTGGCGCGATATGTTGCTCTTCTTTTTCATGGCGGTTGGCAAATATAACGACTGGCCTGCAAAAATTGTGGCACAGCTCGTTATATTATCCCGTTCAAATAATAATTAAATGTTAAGCCCGCCACATACACTAATGGTTTGTCCGGTAATATAACTTCCCATGTCAGATGCTAAAAACAAAGTGGTATTGGCAATGTCTTCTGCAGAGGCAAATCTTCCCAAAGGAATTCCTGCCTTGTATTTATCTGCGGCTTCGCCTTCTTTTAAATAGTTAGTCATATCGGTTTCTACAAAACCAGGGGCAATGGCATTGCAGCGTATGTTTCTGCTGCCCAGTTCTTTGGCCACAGATTTGGTAAACCCTATTACACCAGCTTTACTGGCTGCATAACTGCTTTGGCCAGCATTGCCCATTTCGCCAATCACAGAGCTCATGTTGATGATACTGCCAGCTTTGGCTTTCATCATAGGCTTTATTACCTGCTTGGTCATATTAAACACGCCAGTAAGGTTAACTTTAATTACATCTTCAAATTGTTCGGGGCTCATGCGCAACAATAAATTGTCTTTTGAAATGCCTGCATTGTTTACACAAATATCTACTGTGCCAAAGTTGGCCAATACGTCGTTTACAAACGCTTCACAGGCTGCAAAATCGCCAGCGTTGCTTTGATACGCTTTTGCTTTTACACCCATTGCTGTCAAACGTGCTTCCAATGCGGAGGCTCTCTCTGCGCTGCTATCACTCACGTAGGTAAATGCCACATTGGCTCCATGTTCTGCAAACTTCAATGCCACCGCTTCTCCTATACCTCGGGCGGCTCCTGTAACGATGGCGGTTTTGCCTTCTAATAATTTCATACTCATCTTTTTAA